>JAEEGL012968103.1_pt1 | contig 99220 bp, 82 predicted proteins | sample 9134231 | NCBI WGS metagenome assembly JAEEGL01 (sample SAMN16246548, study PRJNA631951) | gut metagenome | biome: gut microbiome; feature: rumen; material: fiber-attached | host: Bos | place: Iran: Karaj | collected 2018-10 | reverse complement strand
TTTGTAGGTCTTACAGCTTTATCAGTAGAAATAAGAACAAATTTTTCTACTTTGTATTTATCAGCTAGCTTACAAGCATTTAATGTTCCTAAGCAATTATTCTTAATCGCTTCGTTTGGTGAAACTTCCATTAATGGAACATGCTTGTGAGCTGCTGCATGATAAACTTGATTTGGTTTAAATTCTTTAAATACTTTTTCTAATCTATCATAATCTCTTACAGAACCAATAATAGTATGTAAGTCTAAATCAGGATATTCTCTTATTAATTCTTGTTGAATTTCATAAGCATTATTTTCATATATATCAAAGATAATTAGGGATTTAGGGTCACATTTAGCTATCTGACGGCATAATTCTGATCCAATAGATCCACCTCCACCAGTAACTAAGATTGTTTTATTTTTAATATTATCTGATATTTCATCAGTATCAACAACGATTTGATCTCTTCCTAAGAAGTCTTCGTAAGATAGAGGTCTGATACTATTAGCTGCACTCTTTCTACCATTCATAGATAAGTAAATTGATGGTAAAATTTTAATTTCACAGCTAGTTTTTTGACATTCTGTTACAATTTCACTAATAACTTCTTTAGATGCTGAAGGTATGGCAATAATGATATCTTGAATATCATATTTTACAGCCATTTCTTCAATATCATGACGAGTTCCAACAATTGGAATTCCTCTTAAGAAATTACCTTTTCTTTGAATGTTATCATCAACAATACAAACGATTCTTGTATCAAATAGTTTTTGGTTACGTTGGATTTCATCAATTAACATACGGCCGGCATCACCAGCACCAACAATCATTGTTGCTCTTCTTTTCAAACGAGTTTGAAAAGAAATATATAAAGTTCTAGCAACACGATAAAAATAACGAGTAATTGTTACTGCTGAAATCATTAATAACATATGAATTAAGAAGTAACTTTTTGGTAGTTTTATATCAAAGAAGAAACGATATAAATACATAAGCACTTCATTAGCAAAACAACCAATAATGATATAGATCATTTCAACGATTGAAGCATAAGTCCATACAGAACTATACAGTTTTAGAAAGTGGAAAACGACAATCATTAAAATTGTATCAACGATTAAAAAGTTTTCAATATTTACTAAATACGGCTCTGGTATAACGCCAAAGTCAAATCTTAACCAGATTGCTAGTAATGAAGTTATTGCTAGTGTTATAACGTCTAAAATAACAAACATTAAGACTTTTGATGTTTTTTTCTTAAATACATCATTTATTTTTTTCATTTAAATTGCACCATCCTAACACCCTTTTTATTCGAAAAGCGCGTGCGAAAAATGTATAATTCAACTATTATATTCTTTATTATTATCATTTTAAATTATACTATATTTTTGACGCTTAAACAATCAAATAAAATAATAAATCCCTTTTGGTAAATGTTATTATATTCTTTTATAGTAAAAATGCAAATTTTTCTAGGTTTTTAGGGTATATTTTTTATTTATGTGGGTATAAAAAAACCAGTTAAAAACTGGTTTATTTTAAGAATAAATATTCTTTATAGATCTTGAAACCTATAATAAGGCTTAAGAACAGGATAATTTCTAAGATATTTATAAACATATGATTTGTTTTAGTTTCAGGGTTTTTAACTGGTACCGTTATTTTGTTAGTTACTTTAGCACCATAAACAATGTCTTGTCCTGTTGGTGTGATTGTTATTGTTCCACCACGAGAGTCTTGTTTAAAAGTTACACCTAAAACTTCTTCAATTTCAATCATATTTACGAAGTCAAAGTATTCATCTTCACCTTCTCTAGCACGATATGTACCGTATGGTACATCGGTAAACTCTAGTACTCCTTGAGTACTTAATTTACCTTCAATTATTTCGCCAGTATCTACATTTTCTAGTTCGAAATGGAAGGTATATTCATCTTCACCGTTTAGGTTATAACGACCTAAAACGTCGTTATATCCTTCTTGATCGTATAAGATTTCATCATTTCCTGGTAAAGTATATCCATTTTTAACTGTGAAATATAAAGTTACAGTTGGAGGTGCTGTTAGTTTGTTTGTAATTGTGTAGTTATTTTGATCATATGTTATTGTTTCGTATCTATCTAGTTGATTTACCAAATTTTCTTCAATAGTATAAGTGTATTTAGCACCATTACGGTCATAGACATCTAAGTCTTCAACCGTTACGCTCCAAGTATTATCATTTATATCATCAGGAGTAATTTCTAGTTCTTGGAATTGTTCTCCATTACGTAACAGATTAACAGTAATAGATTCTGGTCTGGTTAATAATCTATTATTTTCATCATCCCATATTTTAGAGATAGTAATATCTACTTTCTTTTCTAGTTTATTAGTAACTGATAATTCTTCTTCACTATAAGAAATATTAGAATAATCTTCATTTACATTATCTACTAGCTCTTTGATTGAATAAGTATATTCTTGTTGATTACTATCATATTTTGGTACTTCTATTGTTGTTGTCCAAGTATCAGTAGTTCCTGTTAAAGTGATTTCACGATAATTATTATTGTTTTGTAATAGATTTATTTTTAATTCATTTGGTCGAAGACCTAATGAATTAGAATCATCTATCCATTTTTTAGTAATCGTGATTGCTTTATTTTCACTTAAAGTATTGGTTACTTTTAAGTTTGCTTGATCATATGTAACTAAGCCATATCTAGAAACTGGTGTTTCTTCAATGGTGTAAGTATATTTAACACCATTGGAATCATACTTTGGAACAGTGATTACATCACTTTCCCAAGTATTAGTATTTCCAGTTAGATTTATAGATTGATAACTATTATTGTTTTGTTTTAAACGAATGGAAATGTTAGCAGGTCTTGTTTGATATTCATTATTGTTATCTACCCAAACTTTTTTAACAGTAACATTATCATTACCAGTTAAAGTATTTGTACAAGTAAAATCTGTACATGTAGATGAATAACCATCTATACTAACTTCTTCAATTGTATAAGTATAAGCAGTTCCACTATTGTCATAGACTGGAACAGTAATTGTTTCGGTCCATGTATTAGTGTTTAAGTTACCGCCAAATGTTACTGTTTTGTAATCATTACCATTTTGTTTAATTTTAAATGTAATACTAGATGGTCTAGTTGAATAAGCATTTGTATTATCCTTCCATACTTTTGTTAGAGTAATATTTTTATTTAAAGAATTCGTAATTGTGTAATTGTTTGTTGTTGAACTATAGTAATATTCACCAACAGTAATATTATCTTCTCTAACTGTATAGGTGATATCTTCACCAAATTCATCATAACGAGGAACTGTAACTGTTGTTGTCCAAGAATTAGTGTTTCCAGTCATTGGTACTTCAATAGCGTTAGTATAATCGTCATTAGCAACTAATTTAACATTAATGTTTGTAGGTCTTACACCCAAAACATTATTACCATCTTGCCATTCTTTTTTTATTGTAATATTGATATCTTCTGGTTCAACAGAAGTTGGTAATGCAAGTTTAACAATATTACTATTAATACCTGTGATGAAATCAACAGGTCTTCCAGTAGTTGCATCAATTGCATTCCATTCTGTCCAGCAACCATTATAACTAAATGTTTTATAATCAGCATTTGGTGATTTCATATTTATTAAGACATAAGTATTTGTATTAGCAGGTAATACTGCTGGTGTTCCATCATCTTTTAAGTATTGGAATGCTAGCATTTTAACTTTAGATTTATCTGTTGAATCAGTATATTCTTGCCACGTATTATCACTAGCGAGTGTTCCTGGATTAGAGTTTTCATTATAGAATACTTTTACATGGTAGCCTTTAGATTCTGCATAGGAAGTATCTACTCCTATGAACTCACCTTGCCAGTATTGTTTACCGCCACTAGCTTTAACAATTTCTAAATCAGAATTTTTAGCATAATCTTCAATAGAATCATAGATAATTAAATTCGTTACATCACTTTGACCTGTACGAACTCTTAATTTATAAGTATATTCACTATCTTTTGAAGTTTTAACTTTTCCAGTTGTGAAATTGCTTTGATCTGTTTGAACTGTTGTTTGAACATCTTGATGGGATTCCATAGCGGCATTTATTGTTGTATTAGTAGTCCATTTATGATACCACTCATTTGTATTTCTATTATCATTATAATCTTCTAGATCTTGTTCTCTTCGTGTTCCTACAAATAGAACATCAACTACAAAATCTTCTTCGGATTCATTAATAATGTATCCAAGAGCAGAGAGTTCAATATTTCCTCCGTATTCATAGTAATCATTGTATGTCATTATATATTTTGGTTCTGCGTAAATTAAAGGAATTGAATCTACATTAGAAGCAATAGTTTTAACAAGAGGATCATCAGTAAAGTCTTCCTTGATTCTTATAAACGTACGATTAGTATTCTTGTAATTCTTAATAATATCAACAGTTAAATGGTTTCTAAGAAACTCTTGTTTTGATTCGGTATCAGCATATATAATTCCTGATTGTGTTTTATATTTGTCATTTTCATGTCTGGTTTGGAAAAATTGTAGTACTTCTTCAAGTAGTTCTTCAGATGTTTCTTTAATATCTAAACCTTCTGGTAGGATGCTAATTACTTCTAAACCATTAAATTTATTTGTATAAGCATTATCAAAATTAAATGATGTTGATATATCACCATTAAATTCAAACAATTCTTCTGCAGGTATATTCTTAGGGTTACCAATTCCTGTTCTTACTGTGTAAGCAAGTGTATTTGGTAAAAGAGTCAACTCTGCAAATGATCTTTGAATATATCTTCCATAATGTTCTAAATCATAATCTTTAATACTTACTTTTTGGTAAGCATTATTGTTATATGAACTTGCACTTGGAGTATTAACTATTTCATCATTTACACGTATTTGAATAGATGCAAAATTATATCCAGTTCCCGTTTCAGCTAAATTTGATGTATGAGCATCAAAGTAAACAGCAAAGAATCCTGCATTAATATCGCAATCCAAATCAAGTATTTCAATCCTAATGGCAACGATATTTTTTTCGCTAAATTCGATTTTAGATCCTTCTTCTAGGGTCATTGATTCTGGATACTTAACAAAATCATCCGTGTTTGCATATCTAACATATACGTCTACTGTTTTGCCCTCAATCGGTATTCCATTACCATTTTTTAAAGATTTTGACAGTACTATTTTAGAAATATTGTACTGAGAGTCATCTGCTATTTTATATGTTCCATCTGCATATGGCAAAACCATAACATCGTCTGATATTAGCAAGTCATATGAACTTCCAGCATATCTAATAATTGGAGAAAGAATGGTCATTGAATTACCAATACCATTGTTAGCTTTAGCCATTTGCCATGACATTCTATATTTATCTAATAAAAATAGATCTCCTTCATAAGTGAATTTATACTTAGTTAAATCAATAGTCTTTACAGTTTCAGTTATTAATTCAGGTTCACTTGCATCATCATATGTCCCATATAACTCAAATTTATTTGTTACCACTTGATTTTCGTATTGGGCTTTAGGATAGCCAATAAATATTGTTTTATTGTTTTTAACATGTACAAAATTAATATCTCGTTCATCATAAAGGCCTAAATTATAGGTATTATTATTTATCTCAAGAAGATTCATGTTTGAATCATAAGCAACTGCACCTTCTGGAAGATAACCAATGGCATGAATGTAGTGTGCATATCTCGGTTTTGAGTTATCTTGTTCTACAGGTAATACCCATCTAACCCAAATATAATCTTCAGGTGAATTAAGTCCGTCTAGAGAAAGAACTTTATATACTTCTTCTTTAATTGAATAGCCTTTTTTTTCACCATATAGTGTTAGTGGTATTTCATTGGAACTTTTAATTTCACTACCTTTATAGGAAAGTGACGCTTTTATATTTTGTGGTTCTCCATGATGAAAAATCAGTGCTTCTGTATCCGTGATAATATCATCATCAAACAAGTTATGAAAATCAGAATACGGTTTTAATGCATAGGTCACTTGTAAGCTACCTTCGAAGTTAGAATTCTTTTCAATTTCAACATTGTTAGTAAAAATAAAGTTACCGTCAATTGTATTGCCAGACCACTCAAATCCTTGAGAATAAGGACCAGAACTTGTAGCAGTTGGACGAATTGGAGAATTCATTCTATTTTTAAGTAAATTAACGGATATTTTCAAATCATTTCTATTATACGTTCTTTGAACATTAGTATTTTTATAATTGATTTGAACTTTTATTTCTCTTTGTTCATTTCTATTATCAGAATACCAATTAACTTCGTTTAATGGCGTTGTTCCATTATCAACTGCTGAGTCATAGAAAACTACTGATAACTCCCAGTTATCTTCTTCAGTTCCTTCTAGTTTTTCTAAGGCATCCATTTTATTGGAATATTGACTTTTATTATCGAATATTAAGAACAGAGATAATAAAAATACTAGTAGTGCAGAAAAGATAATTGCTAGGGATTTTGAGCTTACTTTTTTCTTAGTCATTTTTACTACCTCCTATCATATATTAGTATATCATAAAACATATAAAAAAGCTGTATTTCTACAGCTTTTTATTATTTTAAGAATAGATATCTTTTATACATTTTGAAGCCGATTATAAAGCTTAATAATAAGACTATTTCTAAGATATTTATAAACATATGATTTGTTTTAGTTTCAGGATTTTTAACTGGTACTGTTATTTTGTTAGTTACTTTAGCACCATAAACTATATCTTTTCCGGTTGGTGAAATTGTTATTGTGCCACCGCGTGAGTCTTGTTTAAATGTAACTCCTAAAACTTCTTCAATTTCAATCATACTAACGAAGTCGAAATAATCGTCTTCTCCTTCTCTAGCTCTGTATGTTCCGTAAGGAACATTTGTAAATTCAAGAACTCCTTGAGTACTTAATTTACCTTCGATTATCTCGCCTGTATCAACATTTTCTAACTCGAAGTGGAAGGTGTATTCATCTTCTCCGTTTAGGTTATAACGACCTAAAACATCATTATATCCTTCTTGGTCATATAGGATATCTTCAGTCCCAGGCAAGGTATAACCATTCTTAACCGTAAAGTATAGTGTTACTTTTGGAGGAACAGTTAACTTGTTTGTTATTGTGAAGTTAGTTTGATCGTAAGTAATAGTTTCATATCTTTCTAATTGCTCTTCTAAGTTTTCTTCAATTGTATAGGTATACTTAGCACCATTTGCATCATAGACATCTAAGTCTTCGATTTCAATCTCCCAAGTATTTTCATTAATATCATCTGGAATAATTTCTAGTTCTTCTAAGAAATCACCATTTCTTAGAAGATTTACTTTAATTGATTCTGGACGTGTTAAAGCTTTATTATCACCATCGTCCCAAATCTTTGTAACTTTTAAATTAGCTTTTTTATCTAATTGGTTAGTTACAGTAAGTTCAGCTTCACTATAAGTGATATTAGAATAATCTTCGTTAACATTATCAACCACTTCACGAATTGAATATGTGTATTCTACTTGATTATCATCATATTTAGGAACTTCGATGGTTGTTGACCAAGTATCATCAATTCCAGTTAAAGTAATGTTTTGATAATCATTACCATTTTGTAATAATGTGATTGTTAATTCATCAGGACGAAGTCCTAAAGCATTAGAATCATCTACCCAGTTTTTTGTAATCGTGATAGCTTTATTATCTTTTAAAGTATTTGTTATTTTTAAATTTGCTTGATCGTATGTAACTAAACCATATTTAGAAATAGGTGTTTCTTCAATGGTATAAGTATACTTAACACCATTTGCATCATACTTAGGAACAGTGATTTCATCACTTGTCCAAGTATCAGTAGTTCCTGTTAAAGTAACTGACTGATAAGCACTATTGTTTTGTTTTAATCTAATACTTATGTTTTCAGGTCTTGTATTATAGGTATTGTTATTATCTACCCAGACTTTTTTTACTGTAATGTTTTCATTACCAGTTAAAGTATTAGTACAAGTAAACTCTACACAAGACGTTGCATAACCAGTTATTGAAAGTTCATCAATAGTGTAATTATAAGCATTACCATCTTCATCAAAGCCAGGAACTGTTATACTGTCACTCCAAGTATTAACTGTTAATAAGCCACCAAATGTAACTGTTTTATATTCATTACCATTTTGTTTAACTACAAATGTTACATTAGATGGTCTAGTTAAATAAGCATTAGTATTATCTACCCAATTCTTAGATAAAGTTAAATGTCTATTTAAAGAATTGGTGATTGTATAATCTTCGACTGTTGGAATATATTCATATTCACCAACAGTAAGATTATCTTCTCTAACGATGTAAGTAATTGTTTCACCATCTTCATCGTAACGAGGAACTGTTACTTCAGTTGTCCACGTGTTGCCTGTACCAGTCATTGGTACTTCAACAGCATTAGCATAATCATCGTTAGCAATTAGTTTAACATTAATACTATCTGGTCTTACACCTAAAACATTATTACCATCTTTCCATACTTTAGAAATGGTAATATTAATGTCTTCTGGATCGACAGAGTTTGGTAATGCTACTCTAACAATATTACTGTTAATACCAGTTATAAAATCAACTGGTAAACCAGTAACCGGATCAAGAGCATTCCATTCTGTCCAGCAACCATTATAAGTAAATGTCTTATAATCGAAATCTGGTGATTTCATCTTTAGTAATACATAAGTATTTGTATTAGCTGGTAGAACAGCTGGATTACCTTCGGCATCTAAATACTTGAATGCTAAAGTCTTAACTGTTGTTTTATCTGTTTCATCAGTATATTCTTGCCATGTATTGTCTTCTGATAATGTACCTGAATTAGGATTTGTATTGTAATAAACTTTTACAGTATAGCCTTTAGATTCAGCATAAGAAGTATCAACACCAAGGAATTCACCTTGCCAGTAGTGTTTTCCATCACTAGCTTTGATTATTTCTAATTGAGGATTCTTAGCATAATCTTCGATTGAATCATATATAACTAAATTAGTAACATCGTTTTGACCAGTACGGACTCTTAATTTATATTCGTAGTTAGCATTTCTTTCAACTGATGTTTCATTAACATCATAAAGATATTCATCATTAGAAACGCTAGTTTGAACATCTTGATTAGTAGATACAACATTTAAGACAGTTATTTTATCTGTACGAACAAGGGTCTTATCCGTTGTTTTACCATCTTCATCCATATCAGCTTCATCTGGTGATGAATTACCGGTTCCACTTCCGTTGTCATCTCTAATAGTTGCATCAACTTGGTAATAACCGAATTCGCCACCACCATTTAAAATACTTACACCATTATCAACGTTTTTTAGCATTACTCGAACATTACGATAGTATACTTCACCATTTTCAAGTAAGGAATCATATGGGATTGTCCAATTGTATTTATAGATTGCTTCTGGTCGATTAGCAGTGTTATAAAAGTTAGAACCTGTTACAACTAAAAGTGGATCATCAACAAGGTCAATTTCGACTTTAAGGTAAGTTCTTCCAGTATTATGCCAATTTTTAATTATTACTACTTTAGATTTACTTTTAAAATAACTAGCCAATTCGGAGCCAGGTATTTTAGTACCGTTTGTTGTATAAGCAGTTATATTACTTAAATAACGAATATTAAAGTTTTCTAGGATTTCTTCTTCTGTAGAAGTTATTTGCATTCCTTTTGGAAGAAGTTCATAAGATACATATCCTTGAACACGGTCAGCAACAGGTAATAGCTGAGTATAATTTTCTAATTCAAGAGCTGAGAAATCACTGTTTCTATTTGTTACCAATTTCATTGTTGTTGTACTAGTAGAAGTAATTTTTTCTTCTACCGAACTGTTAACAGGAGTAGCAACACTTGTCATCATACCCATTGAATATGAAGGCCTAGGGAACGTATATTTTTTGTATCTAACACCAGCAGCAAATCTAACTACTTCTTTACCATGAGTTTCATTATCAAAGGCTTTTATTTCATTTAGCTTTTCAAATGAAGGATACTTGTTTGAAGTAAGTGAGATTTGATACTCATCGTCAATAAAGTATTCGGCATAGTCAAAGTTATAAATAATGCCAGATGTAGCTATATTTTGAACATCGTGAACTTTAACTTTGGCTATAATTGCAGTTTCACTGTCGTAACCATAAATCATTGAATGTTCAAGACCTTCTATCATAAAATAAAAGGCAGTGACTTCATCTTCACTTGTAAAAGTATATCGATTATTGTTGGCTCTAGCATTATCAAATTCCGCATGGAATTGATAATCACTTTGGCCTTTCTTTTTAATATACAGTGATACATGATAAGAATTATCTGGAATAGCTCTATACTCAGCATCTCTTATGTAGTTAGGAAAAGAAATTGTAGTAAAGTAATATTCATCTTCTTCCAATCTTCGATACTGATTATCGCTTCCTCTAATATATAAAATATCATCACCTATTTTATAATCATATTCTTTTCCTAAATAAGTAGCTACTGGTGATAAGGTGAATGTTGCTACGCCATTAGCACCTAAACCATTTACTTCACCAGTTAAAGACTCATAATACATATTCGAAGAAGAACTAATAAATACTTTACCAGAAGTAGATCCTCCACTATCATAACTTTTGTATACATCATATACATAGCCATCTGGATGATAATTCATTTTAGATAAATCAACATTTACAGTAGCTTTTTTTATTAATTCAGTTTCTGATTCAGAAGCATATCTCATATAAAGATCAGCGCTATTACTAATATTTTTAATGTCGTTTTCTAAATAATTACTTAATGGATAACCTACTATTAGGAATGTATTAAAGCGATAAACAGCATTACGACTAGAGTAATCGATATCAGATGTTGGGATTGTATAAACGCCATTTTCGTCTGGGGTCATAACATTGTAATTATGATTTAAAACAATAACATCTGACGGAAATTGATCAGTAATATATGGTTCATTAGCAAGAATATTTGGATAGTTGTCTGGTTCTTGATTAGTACCATCTTCAACACGGAAGTAATATTTTACCCATGTATAATCTTCATAATTAGGAAGATTATCTGCTTGAGATATTCTTTCTGCTTCTTTTTTAAATGTATAAACTTGCTTTTTCCATTCAAATTGAGCTAGGCGACGATAGTGATAAGTAAGTGTGTTAGAATTAATATCACCTAAAACATCACTATACATAGTAGCTGTTATTTCTTTATCATATTCAACTAAGATCTCATTTTGATATTTTACTGGTGTTTGTGATTTTGGCGTAAGCATGTATTTGATTTGAATGCTTCCTTCAACATTACTCTGAGATGTTATTGTAGCGTTATTAGATAAAACTATTTTTTGAGTATTGGCAGAAACTAAGTTCCAATCATAACCAGTATGAGAAGAATCGTTTGCTCCTATTGAATAAGAACTATTATAGTAATCTTCTATTTTCTTTGGAGATACAGGATTGATTGTATCTATTTTAATTTTTAAATCACCAGGATTATAAGTAGTCATTGTATTAGTATTTTTATAATTTATTTGAATTGTTATTGTTCTAGTTTGACCAGCTTTATAACTTCCATCAGAAGCATCCCAATCAATAAAAGTTAATGGAGTTGTACCATTATCCACTGTTGAGTCATAGAAAACTACTGATAACTCCCAGTTATCATCTTCTGTTCCTTCTAACATTTCTAGTTTATTCATCTTACTAGAATATTGATTATTTGGATTAAATATCAAGAATAGAGATAGTATAAATAAAAGTAATGTTGAGAAGATAATTGCTAAAGATTTAGATGTTGCTTTTCTCTTCTTTAAAGACATTTTTCTCTTAGTCATTTTTACTACCTCCTATCATATATTAGTATATCATAAATTATATAAAAAAAGCTGTATTTCTACAGCTTTTTTATTATTTTAAGAATGCATATTTATTATATAGTTTTAGACCAATAAAGGCATTAATCAAGAGTGCTATTATTGCTATATAAATAATATTATTTGTTGTTTTAGTTTCAGGATTTTTAACTGGAATTTCAATCTTGTTGGTTATTTGAGCACCATAAACAATATCTTTTCCAGTTGGTGAAATTGTTATTGTGCCACCCATTTCATCTTGAGTGAATGTTACACCTAAAACTTCTTCTATTTCGATCATACTTACGAAGTCGAAGTATTTGTCTACTCCTTCTCTAGCACGATATGTACCATATGGTACATCATCGAATTCTAGTGTACCTTGAGTACTTAATTTACCTTCGATGATTTCACCAGTATCAACATTTTCTAGTTCGAAGTTGAAGATGTATTCATCTTCACCATTTAAATCATAATGACTTAGAACATCATTATATCCTTCTTCGTCATAAAGAATATCATCGTTACCAGGCAATGAATAACCATTCTTAACCGTAAAGTATAGTGTTACTTTAGGTGGAAGTGTTAATTTATTGGTAATTGTTAATGTTGTTTGATCGTAAGTAATTGTTTCATATCTTTCTAGTTGTTCTTCTAAGTTTTCTTCGATTGTATAAGTGTATTTAGCACCATTACGATCATAAACGTCAACATTTTCAACTGTTGTTGACCAAGTATTATCACTAATGTTATCAGGAATTATTTCTAATTCTTGGAATAATGTTCCGTTTCTTAGAAGATTAATCGTAATAGATTCTGGGCGAGTTAATAGCTCGTTATCACCATCGTCCCAAATCTTAGATATTGTAAGATTTGTTTTCTTTTCTAGTGTATTAGTTACAGATAATTCTTCTTGAGAATAACTAATATTAGAATAATCTTCATTAACATTATTAATTACTTCTTTAATAGTATAAGTATACTCTTCTTGATTATTATCATACTTAGGAACTTCAATAGTAGATGTCCAAGTATCAGTATTACCTGTTAAAGTAACATTTTGATAATCATTACCATTTTGTAATAAAGTGATTGTTAATGATGTAGGACGAAGTCCTAAAGCATTAGAATCATCTACCCATTTCTTAGTAATGGTAATTGAAATATTCTTCTTTAAAGTATTAGTTACTTTTAGATTTGCTTGATCATAAGTTACTTGTCCATAGTCAGCAACTTGAGTTTCTTCAATGGTGTAAGTGTACTTAACACCATTTGAATCATACTTAGGAACCGTGATTCCATCACTTGTCCAAGTATTTGTGGTTCCTGTTAGATTAATAGTTTGATAAGCGTTATTGTTTTGTTTTAGTCTTATATCAATACTATTAGGTCTTGTACTATAAGTATTACTATTATCTTCCCAAACTTTTTTAACTGTAATATTTTCATTACCAGTTAAGGTATTTGTACAGGTATAGTTTGTACAACTTGAAGAATAGTTTTCTACTGCTACTTCTTCGATTGTGTAGTTATACTCATTACCATTACTACTATAAACTGGAACAGTTATAGTTTCTGACCAGGTATTAGTAGTTAAAGTCCCACCAAATGTAACTGTTTTGTAATCGTTACCATTTTGTTTAACTTTAAATGTTACACTAGATGGTCTCGTTAAATATGCATTTGTATTATCTTTCCATACTTTAGTAAGTGTTATGTCTTTATTTAAAGTGTTAGTAATTGTGTAGTTATCAACAGTTGGAATATATTTATAACCATTACCCAAATCAATTGTTTCTTCTCTAATGATATAGTTAATGATTTCACCATAATCATCGTAATTAGGAACGGCAATTTGGGTAGTCCATTCGTTTCCAGAACCACTCAAAGGTACCTCAGTTGCATTAGCATAGTCATCGTTGGCGATGATTTTAAAGTTAACACTATTAGGTCGAAGACCTAAGGTGTTATATTTATCATTCCAAACTTTCTTTAAAGTAATATTGATATCTGACGGTTCTACAGAAGTTGGTAGTGCTACTTTAACAATGTTTGAGTTAATACCTGTGATGAAATCAACTGGTCTTCCAGTAACAGAATCAATAGCATTCCATTCTGTCCAACTACCATTGTAAGTAAATGTCTTGTAATCAGCATTTGGTGATTTCATTTTTAATAAGACATAAGTATTGGTATTAGCTGGTAAGACTGCAGGATTACCATCTGAATCTAGATATTTAAAGGCGACAGCCTTAATTATAGATTTATCTGTAGTATCTGTATATTCTTGCCATGTATTATCACTAGTTAATGATCCTGAATTAGGATTTTCGTTGTAATAAACTTTTATAGTATAACCTTTTGATTCAGCATAAGAAGTATCAATACTTAATAGTTCTCCTTGCCATGATGGTTTTCCTTGAGAAGCTTTAATAATTTCTAAATTAGAATTCTTAGCATAGTCTTCTATTGAATCATATATTACCAAATTAGTAACATCACTTTGGCCAGTACGAACTCTTAACTTGTATGTATATTCACTATCTTTTGCAGTAGTAACTTTGCCTGTTGCAAAATTACTTTGTTCTGTTTGAACTGATGTTTGAACGTCTTGATGTGATTCAATAGCTGAATATATTGTTGTTTTTTCTGTATCAACAAAGTACATTTCATCGGTTATACCATTGCCGTTGATATCGCCAGTATCTATTCCTTTATAACTATCTGCATAATTAATTTGGAATCTATAATCCAGATTTGCTTGATCAGTTACAAAAGCATATAGTTTATTTTCCCATAAACTACCATATTCAAAATAAGAATTGTAAGTAACATATAAATATGCATCAAATCCCATGTCCGGATATGCATATGGAGTGATATTAGGTGATACATATAATGGATCATCTGAGAAATCTGTTGTTGCTCTTATTAAAGTTCTATTCGTATTATTATAGTTTTTAATAATTTCTATTGATATATGTTCTTTATAGTATTCCCAGAAATCTGCACCATTTTCAAAGGTAGTTCCAGAACTCAATTTAAATTTACGACTGTTATAAGTATGGGCGAATTTTTCTTCAATTGAAGCAAGAATATCTTCTTCGGTACTTAAAATATCCATGCCTTCTGGTAGTAAATCGTATAACTCTGATCCTTTCATGTTTTCGGAATATCCTGAATGGAAAGAGAAACTATCATAAAAACTAGTTTTTATTTTGAACATTTCTTCATTAGGATAGTCGGTAACACTTTTAACATCTTTAGCAGCCATATAGGAAACAGTATTAGGTATTAAAGAAATACTTCCTACTGCTCTTTGCATATATGTTCCATAATGATCTAAGTCATATTGTGAAAGGTCGATTAAATCTCTACCATTTAATGTCCTATAAGAATCTGCCGTTGGTGTATTAACTATTTCACCATTTTGTCTAACTTGCATGTAAGCAAAATTATATCCGTATCTATAAATGGAATTGCTTATAGCGACATCAGGTATATTAAGAAAAATACTAAATGAAACACCACCGGTTCCTATACCAGTATTTAGGTCATTAATAATTACTTTAACTTCTTTAATATCTTCGTTTTCACCAAAATTAACTGTTTCTCTTTCTCCTAGAATTATCTTTTTAGGGTACTCAACAAATTCTGTAGTATTAGCATATCTAACATAAATATCAACTGTTTTTCCGGTTATTCTTCCACCATTGCCATTTTCAAGGCCCTTGTTCCCAGAAATGTATACACTCTTATAACTATATTCTGATTCTTCAAGCATTCTAACTGTTCCGTCATCCATTGGGAAAATCATAAAATCATCAGAAATAATTAAATCATAGTTTGTACCGGTATATACTATTTTAGGGGTAACGGTTGGATAAATATAGGTACCATTTATCTTTACGCGCGCTGTTGGAACATTGGCGCTTCCTTTAGTTACCTTATACAATTCACCATCATAAACAAATTCATATTCAGATAAATTGACTGATTTAGTATTTTCTGCTAAATAAGATGGTTCATCATCATCAATATAAGTACCATATAATTTTACTGTACTTGTTATTACTTCGTCAGTAAACGTTTCTTTAGGATAACCTATAATATAAAGATCTGTATTTCCATCACCCCATATTTCTGGATAATCATCATCTTCATAATAAAATGATATTTTATTATCTACTACTTCTAAAGGCTCAAGATCTTCATTATATGCTACGGCTCCTTCAGGCACTTCTTCTACAAAATATAAACGATGAGCAGGACGTGGCTTATTTCCAATTCTTTCAACTTCAGCTCCATATTTTACCCAAATGTATTGGTCAGCATTGGCTAAGCCATCTAGTGATTTTACTTTTTGGATAGATTTAATAACAGAATATTCTTGTTTATCAGCATTAAAATTAAGAGTTATTTCATTGGAATCAATTTCTTTTCCACTATATCTTAAATGGGCTTGGATTTTTTCGGGTATATCATTTACAAAAATATTTCCATAAATTGTATTGATATTTGGATAATTATAAATATTGCCAAGTTCTACTGTTGGTTTAAAAGAATAAACCATTTGAATACTACCTTCAAAGTTAGAATTCTTTTCGATAGTAACATTGTTATAAAATCTATAAATTGGATTATTATTATAAGTTAAAACAGATCCATTCCAGTCATAACCATTTGCTAGCGTACCGGCACTTACTGATTCGGGATATAGACCATGTGAATACTTACCAGCCATATGACCTCTAAATCTATCTACTTCTATTTCAAGTTTATTAGGATCATAATCTTTTTGAACATTTGTGTTTTTATAATTAATTTGAACTTTTATTACTCTTTGTTCACTTCTATCGGCAGCATGCCAATTAACTTCTGTTAATGGCGTTGTGCCATTATCTACTGCAGAGTCATAGAAAACTATTGATAATTCCCAGTTGTCATCTTCGACTTCCATTCCTTCTTGAACTTCTGTTTTAGTATTTTGACTACTAAACATTTTCGGATTCTTTTTTAAAAGCATAGAAAAAGATAGTGATCCTACTAAGAGTAAAGCAATTAATAAAGTAAATATTCTGATATTAACTTTAAATTCTCTCATATCAACTATCCTCCTACTCTTTTATAATTATACCATAAAATAATAAAATCGTTACAGGTTGTAACGATTTTATTTATGATAAAAACTTAAGTTTTTTAACTGAATAATAACTTGTAATTATTGCTATTACAGCAACTATTAATAATGGGATTAGGAAACTACTTGATTTTGTTTCAGGATTATTAACTGGAATCTCAATTTTGTTAGTAATTTGAGCTCCATAAACAATATCTTTTCCTGTTGGTGAAATAGTTATTGTTCCACCCATTTCGTCTCGCTTGAATGTTACTCCTAGAACTTCTTCAATTTCAATCATGCTTACGAAGTCGAAGTATTTATCTTCACCTTCTCTAGCACGATATGTACCATATGGTACATCATCGAATTCTAGAGTACCTTGAGTACTTAATTTACCTTCGATAATTTCTCCTGTTTCAACATTTTCTAGCTTGAAATGGAAGATATATTCATCTTCACCATTTAAGTCATAACGACTTAGAACATCGTTATATCCTTCTTGGTCATATAAAATGTCATCACTTCCCGGTAAAGTATAACCATTTTTAACTGTGAAGTATAAGGTTACTTTTGGTGGTACTGTTAACTTATTAGTTATAGTAAATGTTGTTTGGTCATATGTTATTGTTTCATATCTTTCTAGCTCGTCTAGTAGATTCTCTTCAATAGTATAAGTGTATTTGGCACCCCTATTATCATAGACATCTAAATCTTCTACGGTAATACTCCAAGTATTATCTTGAATGTTATCTGGAATTATTTCTAATTCTTCATACTGTTCTCCATTACGTAGAAGATTTACTGTTATTGATTCTGGTCTAGTTAATAATCTATTATCACCATCATCCCAGACTTTAGAAATTGTAATATTTGTCTTCTTCTCTAGTTTATTGGTAATAGATAGTTCTTCTTGACTATAAGTAACATTAGAGTAATCTTCACTAACACCATCTGTTAATTCTTTAATAGTATATGTGTATTCATTTTGATTGCTATCATATTTAGGAACTTCAATCGTTGTTGTCCAAGTATCAGTAGTTCCAGAGAGTGTTACGTTTTGATAATTATTACCATTTTGTAGAATTGTTATAGTTAGATTATTTGGACGTAAGTTTAAAGCGTTGGAATTATCAATCCATTTTTTAGTAATAATGATAGCTATATTCTTTTTAAGTGTATTAGTTACTTTTAAGTTTGCTTGATCATAAGTTACTTGTCCATAATCTTCTAATTGCGTTTCTTCAATAGTATATGTGTATTTAACACCATTTGAATCATACTTTGGAACAGTGATTGCATCACTTGTCCAAGTATTAGTTGTACCAGTTAAGTTAACTGATTGATAAGCGTTGCCATTTTGTTTTAAACGGATAGTTACTTGATTTGGTCTTGTGTTGTAACTATTGTTTTTATCTTCCCAAACTTTTTTAACTGTAATATTTTCATTACCAGTTAAAGTATTTGTACAAGTAAGATTTGTACAAGATGAAGTATAGTTATCAACTGTTACTTCTTCAATAGTATAATTGTATTCACTACCGTTACTACTATAGACAGGAACAGTAATTGTTTCAGTCCATGTATTACTTGTTAAGTTCCCACCAAATGTTACTGTTTTAAAATCATTACCATTTTGTTTTACTTTAAATGTTACACTAGATGGTCTAGTTAAATAAGCATTAGTATTATCTTTCCATATTTTTGTTAATGTTAACTCCTTACTTAAAGTGTTAGTAATTATGTAGTTATTAACAGATGGAATGTATTTATAACCATTAGCTAGTTCTATTGTATCTTCTCTTATGGTGTAGTTAATAACTTCACCATAATCATCATAATTAGGAACAGCTATCTCAGTTGACCAAGTATTACCTGAACCTGATAATGGTACTTCAGTAGCTTTAGTATAATCATCGTTAGGAATGATTTTAAATGTAACACTACTTGGTCGTAGATTTAAACTGTTATATTTATCATCCCATACTTTATTTAAAGTAATATTAACATTTTCTGGCTCAACAGAAGTTGGTAATGCAACTTTAACAATATTACTGTTAATACCTGTGATGAAATCAACTGGTCTTCCAGTAGTAGAATCAATTGCATTCCACTCTGTCCAACAACCGTTATAACTAAATGTTTTATAATCAGCATTTGGTGATTTCATCTTTAATAAAACATGAGTATTGGTATTAGCTGGTAGAACAGCTGGATTACCTTCAGCATCTAAGTATTTGAACGCTACAGCTTTTACTAATGATTTATCTGTTGAATCAGTATATTCTTGCCATGTACTATCCTCTCCTAGTTTACCTGGATTAGGATTTTCATTGTAATATACCTTTACTTGATATCCCTTAGATTCTGCAAAGGAAGTATCAATGTCAAGGAGTTCCCCTTGCCATGATGGTTTACCAGCAGAAGCTTTAACTATTTCTAGATTAGGATTCTTTGCATAATCCTCAATAGAATCATAGATAACTAAATTAGTTACATCATTTTGACCTGTTCTAACTCTTAGTTTATAAGTATATTCATCATCTTTTAATGTATTTACTTTGCCAGTGGCAAAGTTACTAACACTTGATTGAACTGATGTTTGAACATCTTGATGGGTTTCTATTGCCGAAATCACATTAATAGTATTGCTAGTATTCATATATTTTTCGCTATTAATTCCATTTTCATTTAGATCATTACTATCGGTATACCAATGAAGTCTACCGCTATAATTTTCTGTTGATAAGTCAAAGTCCGCATTAGAAGGTATTGTTAAAAAGCCATTCAGTTCGTTAACATAAGTGCTACCAAATTCTAGGTAATTGTCGTAAGAAACATAGAATTTTATATTAACGTATAAATCTGGAAAAGAATATTCACTTCGATTAACTGAAACTACTAATGGGTTGTCAGAAAAATCTTGTTTAATTTTTAACATTGTTCTATTAGTGTCATTGTAATTTTTGGTTATAGAAACATTTAAATGCTCTGCATAATAAGGCCAAAATTCTTCGGCACCATTATAAACTGTTCCTGATTGTAATTTAAAATTCGAATTTTTAAAACTACTTTTAAACTGTCTTCCAATTAAATCCAATAATTCTTCTTCTGTATTATATACATCTAATCCTTCAGGCAAATAATCTATTAGTTCTTGTCCATGAAAATTATTTGAATAGCCATTACTGAAATTAACAGTGGAAGCAATTCTTCCATTGAATCTATATAATCGTTCATTTGGTATATCACTTTGTGATGGGTCAATGGCTTCTTCAATTGAATAAGTTAGATAATTAGGTACTAACTGAATATTTCCTACAGTTCTTTGCATATACATTCCATAGTGATCTAAATCATATTGAGCGACATCAAATAATTGATGACCTGATAATTTCCCATATGATTCCAACGTAGGAGTATTAACAGCCTCTCCATTTTGTTTAATTTGAAGATAAGCGAAGTTATATGCGGAACCAGAATCAGCAATTCCAGAAGTGTGCATTTGATAAAAAATGCCAACTCTTCCTCCACCAATACCGCATTCTAAGTCTTTTATAACTAATTGAATACCTACGATATTATCTTCAGAAAATTTATAAACGATATATGTATCCCCTAATTCTATTTCATCAGGATATTTGACATATTCAGTACTGTTAGCGTATCTAACATATATTTCCATATTTTTATTTTTTATGTAAACGCCATTATTATTTCGCAAACTGCCGTTGAATTCTAATCTTTTTATATTATATTGTGTATCATCCAATACCTGATAGCTACCATCAGCCATTGGGAAAAGCATAAAATCATCAGATATAGTTACATCATATTTAGTACCAGTATAAATTGTTCTTGGATTTAAAACTGCACTAAATTCTTTGACTCCAGAATTTAAAGCAGCAGTAGATGTTGATGGTCTATAGTCTTTAGTAATTGAATAAAGATTTCCAGTGTAATGAAATTCATAATCAGCCAAATTAATTGTCTTGCTATCTTCAGAAAGCAAAGATGGTTCATTTTCATCTTCGTATGTTCCATACAAAGAGGCATTATTACTTATTTCTTGATTTTCATATAATGCTTTAGGATAGCCAATAAATAATTCTGTAGGGTGACTCGTTGGACTAGGTCTATTAAGCCAATATTCTCCTACATCATTTAATAATAATTTATTATCTACAACTTCTAGTTGGTTTAATTCGCTATCATAAACAACTACATCTGCTGGAAGATCACTATATGAATATAAAAAGTGTGCTCTACGTGGTTTAGGCGTTTCTCTTTTAGTCTCGTAACTCCATTTAACCCAAATATAATCATTTGCATTTGGTAAACCATCTAAAGAATTAATTTTTTTTGGTGTTAATGTAATTGGATACTCTGCTTTCTCACTAGTAAAAGTTAATTGTAATTCATTTGATGTTACAGACTTTCCTTTATATTTTAATGTTGCTTTTAATCTTTCTGTAAAACCGTTTTTTAAATGCGTTGCATAAATAGAATCTTGTACAGGGTCATTATACAAATTACCAAAATAGTAAACTGGTGGTATGTTAAATACCATTTGAATGCTTCCCTCAAAGTTGGAATTTTTCTCTATAGTTACATTATTGTAGAAAGTATATCTTGGATTTACTCTACTATAATTATCATTACCACGCCATTCGTATCCGTCTTCTAAAGAACCTGCACTAACAACATCAGGCGGAATTCCATAGCTATGATTCCCTCCATGCCCATCAATATTTCTTCCGCCAGGGATTTGCATCTCTATGGCAATATCATTTGGATTATAAGTATTTTGAGAATTTGTGTTTTTGTAATTAATTTGAACTTTTATTTGTCTTTGCTCGTTTTCATCATCACAATGCCAATTAATTTCTGTTAATGGAGTTGTTCCATTATCTACTGTTGAGTCATAGAAAACTACTGATAACTCCCAGTTATCATCTGTTACTTCGGTACCATCTTGAACTTCTAATTTATCATTTTGGTTAATTAAAACTGCTGGTTTATCATTAAAGCGCATTAAGATAGACATTAATCCGACTAAAAGTAAAGCAAATAAGATAGTAAATATTCTAAAATTAATTTTAAAATCTCTCATAATCTCTATCTCCTATCATTTATTATTATAGCATAAAAAAGCTGTATCATTAATACAGCTTTTAATTATAAAATTTATATTTTTTATAACAACTTAAAGTTAATAATCCTACTAGTAAAGTAATTAATAATACGAGTACTACTCCATCTTTAGTAATCGGATTATTGGGAATATTTTCTTCTGTGTTTTCTAATACTTCTTCTGTTACTTCTTCTACGTAAGTGTTTCTAAATACTGGAGGTTCAGGATTATTGTTTGGCCTTACATAGGTAGCAGGTTCTAAATCTTTTTCTACCGTTAAATGATTGATTATCTCTTCACGATTATATAAAGTATGATTTTTAGTGTTATACCAATATACGCCATTAACACCAATATTAGTATACATCACTTCATACTCTCCTGCCAAATCAAGTATAGCTAATTTTTGATCATTGCTAATCGCTTCACTCCATAGTCCCGGAAGTGTTGAAACATTTAAATAAACTAATGAATCCATGTAATAAGCTATTTCAGCGGTTGCCATTTTATCTTGGATATTCCATGAACTAGTGTCTAATCCTTTAATTAATTTAGAATTAAAGAATAATAAATCTGAATTTCTTAGTTTTGGAAGATTAAACACTTTTTGGTTAACCCATTCTAGTTTATATGTATATTCAAACATATAAGATATATTAGTAACATTGCTTGTATCAAAATTATCTATATATACTTCTTCTAAGTTATAGCAATTAGCAAACATCATATACATATCTGTAACTTTAGATGTATCCCAACTAGTTAAATCTAAAGATGTTAGTTTAACATCACTTTCAAATAAGTATCTAAATGATGTTACTTCTGATGTATCTAGGAGATTGATGTTTTCTATTTCTTCTAAATTATCCATATCAGAGAACCAACTAGTTCCACCATTTACATTTGCTATGTATTTGGGCTTTATTGGATCTTCAAAGACTATTTTTTTGATATTAGCATTTCCTTGCCAGTAGCCAGTCATAGCTTGTAAGCCATAATGATAATAAGAATACCAATATTGCCATGCAGGATAATAGTCCCCTTTTTCAAAGCCTGTGTAATAAGTTTTTGTTCCTTCTACTTGTTTATCTGTATATTTACCGGCTTCATCTCTAAAGAAGGTTAATATATTTGTAGAGCTATCATATACAGCATAAGCTTCTCCTTGTAGTTCTTCTTCGGTTGCATGATAAATTGTTCCTGCTTTAGTTTTGTATTCTGTTGTTTCTTTTTTTATTTTTTCAATATCTTTTAAATAATCAACTGTTGATGTTCCATCACTATAAACATATACTCCTACATAGGCAGTTTCTTCATCATATGTTATTCCTTCACTTTCTTCATTTCGTTGCTTAATCGTAAAGAAATAGTATTTAAGATATCTACCATTTGTTAATGGTTCGTATCCAGCAAATTCATTTTCAAAACTAATAGGTTCAAATATAATATTTCCTTCAGTATCGTTTGTGGTTGTTTGAATGATGTTATCATCTACATCAATTAAATCAAAAGTAAAATCATTACCTTCTAGTTCTTTACCTTCTAGAGTTACTTTTGATTTAATTGTATATTCAAAGTCTTCAGCTTGAACAACAAAAGGAATTAATAATAAAATGATTAATAATAAATATCTTTTCATATTATCACCTATTCTCTATTAATATTTTAACATAAAAAAACAGAAAAATTATTTTTTCTGTTTATATGCTAATTTCTTTTGTTGATTCTTTTCTTGTCTTTCTTGAAGATCTGGTCGGATTGTCATTACTTCTTCGTTAGCTAGTCTTATTTCATCATTAATGAAAGCTAGTTGTTTTAGATATACTCGATAGATCATGTTATCGAAGAAGTTAAATTCAACATCTAAGAATCCTGGTATTGGTGTAAATTCATAAGCTCCTTGGTAATTATCAGTTAAAGCAGGAACATATATTATTTTATTTTCTCTTGTTTTCGATTTATGAGAATGACCTTTAAAAATCATGGTACTTTCAATATTGTTGTTTTGATTTTTAAGATCATGAGCTATAGCTATAGAGTCATTTCCTAAATGAATAAAGTTTTGACCATAACCTAAAGAAATCATATCGTATCTTTCAGATTCATAGAATCTTAAAGAATCAAAATATCTTTCCATTAAACTTTTATAATCATGATTACCACCAAGATTAAAGTAATATAGTTTACTTTGATATGGTGTATATTCTAATACTTTTCTTGCTTGTTCAGTTGGATCGGTTATTTTTAATTCTGGATCATGATCTGGATAATAATCATTTATTAAGTCCCCAGTATTAATAATTGTATGAATATCATGAGATACTGCATAGTCTTTAAGAATAGCAATTCTTTCTGGTTTTTCAAAAGGTCCACCAATATGATAATCAGCAGTAAAAATAGTATGTAAGCGACTATTTTTAACATTTATTCTCATGTATTTAAAAGGATTAGGATTAAAGGCACTGGTGCCTTTAATAATCATCGTTCCATCTGAAGATACTTCTTTACGATAGTTATAACCTAGTTCTCTTACTTTTTTAAGAACTTGGCTAAATTCACCTGGTGAAAGATTTAATACACTTTGGATTTCATCAACGTCAAAGCCTTCTTTAAGAAGGGTTATTACTACACTTATTGCCTTTTCCATTCTTATTTCCTCTTGCTGCTTTTCTTTTGTTGCTTTTGTAATTCTTCTTGTTTTTGTTGTTCTAATTCAAGAATGTTATCTTTGCATTTTATTTTAAAGCGATAGATTTGTTCATAAGTATTATTAGGATCAGTAATACTTAAGGTGTAATCTATATTAGTTGCTTCATTAATATTTTCTTTTAAGATTTTATCTTCACGATAAGAAATAGAAGTTACATTTACTTTGAAATCTTCTTTAGTTTCAGTCATACGATAATTAATGATAGAAGTGTTTTCTTCGATTCCTGCACAATTACGATCTACCTCATAAGATCTTACTTCATCAGTAAGTTTTACTTTCTCCCCTAGTATTTCAACATAGCTAAAAGCGTATTTAGATACTTGGGCTTTATCTTTATATTTATAGTAGTTTTTATAGATAACAGAAGATATTACTGCAAATAAAAGTAATAGTAAAACAATTATTACTACTTTTTCAATTTTCTTACTACTCATAATATCTACCCCCTACTATAAGTAACTTCATAAATAAATTATACAATAAAAAAACTAGTTTTTAAACTAGTTATTTATAAATGGTGATCCGTATGGGATTCGGACCCATGTATGTAACCTTGAGAGGGTTATGTGTTAAACCACTTCACCAACGGACCGGATACAAATAGATTTTAACATAGTTGTTAAATTTATGCAAAGAAAAAGAAGCTTTTAGCTTCTTTATTTGCTTTCACCAAATAAATGTAATAAATCTAAGAAGATGTTAATGAAATCAATGAATAACTGAAATGCACAGAAGACACTCTTATTATTTGAATCCATTAAGAATTCATCATCTTTTAGTTTTTGAATATCATATGCTGTATAAGCACAGAATAATAAGATACCTACTATACATAAGAACATATTAAGTGTATGATTCATTACAAAGATGTTAATTACATTTAAAATAATAATTGCGATTAAGGCCATAAATAAATAAGTTGACCATTTAGATAAATCCATTTTAGTAAAGAAACCTACTAGACAGAAAGCACCGAATACTAAAGCTGATGCTAAGAAGACAAAAGCAATAGATGATGAGGTATAAACAATGAAGATACCTGTTAAGCTTAAGCCCGTTAATGCTGCATATAAGAGATATAATAAACGAGCTACGATAGGATTCATTTTAGTTATAAAAGCAGAAATTGCAATAGCTAAAATTATTTCTAATCCTAGGAATAATAAATAGCCATAACCACCTAAAGAACCATAGATTAATCTAATCATTGATGAACTGTAAGTTGTTGAAAAACTAACACCAAAGCAGATTAATAAACCAACAAATAACCAACCAAAGGTTTTAGCTAATATTTTATTTTTCATTTACTCTCCTCCTTTTAGTTTATAAGCTTCACGAATATATTTTTTATTATATTCTAAAATATCATAGTTATCTAAATCATTAATATTTATTTTTTGTATTTCATAATAATTTTTAGGATTGTTATGTTCTAGTTCTTCCCCACCTAATTTTGGTGTACCAGAAATTATCTCACAATAGAAAAGATGGCTTATACGGCCTTCATCATCTAGAACTCCTAGTTTTTTTATTATTTTAATATCAACGTTATATTCTTCTTTTATTTCTCTTGTGACACATTCTTCGATGGTTTCACCATCTTCGATGTGACCACCAGGAATAGCGTAATATTCTTTTATTTTTCCTTCTTTTTCAACATGACGAAATAATAATATTACGTCATCTTGATCAAAGATTATTGCTCTTCCACAAACATTACTCATTACATATACCTCGAAATAATTGCAGTTAAAGCATCCTCAGACATTGAACCAATGTAAGCATATACTACTTTTTTATTTTTAATAATAATACTCATTGGTGTTGTTCCTATAAAGTCACCAACTGGTTTTACTTCACCTCTTAGATTATAAGGATAATCTAATTTTTTTTGGAACTTATAGAAGTCTTCTAAGTCTTCTTTATTTTCTTTATCAATATCATTTAATTCTAAATAATAAATACTAATACCAGCTTTAGCTGCTGCTATTTTTAGAGTTGGTGCAAAACCAATAGTTGCTGAACAAGTATTAGTACTAATTAGTAAATACTTAGGAGAATCATCTTCAAATAAGTTATTAGCTTCTTTTAAAGAGACAATATTAAATAATTTAGTATCTAATGTTTCAACTTTTTCTTGTCCTTTAACAAAGATTGCAATTCCTAAGATTACTAAGCATAGTAAAATTATTAAATAAAATATTGCGTTGTTTTTAAAATGAGTTAAGATTTTGTTCATGTGATTACCTTCCTTTTATTAAATTGGAAATAGCCTTGACAGCAACAATAATAGCTTTGTCAGTATCATGGCATTCCTCTTGTGGCAATCCCCTTTTTTCTTTTTCTTGATTCCATACTACTAAAAGAATAGCTGCTGCACGAAGTCCTAAGACGCTAGAAACAGTATATAATGCTGCTGTTTCCATTTCACTACATAGACAACCTGCTTTTATCCAAGCATTCCATTTATCTTGTAGTTCATAACTAACAGGCATTCTTTCAGGAGAATGTTGGCCATAGAATGAATCTTTGCATTGAACAACTCCAATGTGACTTTTGAATTCTAATTCATCTGCTGCTTGTTTTAAAGCATTAGTTAAATAGAAATCAGAGACAGCTGGGAATTCTACTGGAACATATTCTTTAGATGTTCCTTCTTGTCTAATAGCTGCTTGAGCTATTACTAAATCACCAGCATTAACATTTAGTTGCATACCTCCACTAGTACCTACTCTAATAACATTTTGGATACCAATTTGTTTTAGTTCTTCAACACAAATGGCTGTTGAAGGTCCACCCATACCAGTAGATATTACAAGGACATTTTGTCCTTCTAATTCACCTAGGTAACTAGTATATTCTCTACTTACTGTAAGTTTTTCTGGATTCTTTAAGCAAGCTGCTATTTTAGGTACACGTCCTGGATCACCAGGAAGTATAGCAAACTTAGCTCCTTTGATATCTTCTTTTTTTAGACCTATATGGTACATTGTGTCACTTTTTTTCATTTATACCCATCCTATTCCATGATAATTATAGCATTTTTTTATGCATTAATAAAGGGAATGATTATTCATTCCCTTTAATTATAGATTAAAACTTTCTGGTAATAATTCTTTTAAGGTATAAGTATATAGTTTTTGTTCTTTATCATCATATGTATAAATAACTAAGTCTTCATTAGCATATTCAGACATAAATTGACGACAGTAACCGCATGGTAAAGTCTTTTTAAATTCTTTTTCATTCCAACTTTTACCAACTACAGCAATAGCTGCAAATTTATCATTACCTTCAGATAAGGCTTTAGCAAAAGCTACTCTTTCAGCACAGATAGACTGAATTCCTTGGTTTTCAATATTGAATCCTTTATATACTTTACCGTCTATAGTTAATAAAGCAGCTCCAACTGTAAAATTGGAATAATTACAACAAAAGTTAGTACCTGCTATATTTTTAGCTTCTTCAATTAGTTTTAAGATTAAATTATTATCCATGTTACTCACCTATAATAATTTTATCATAAATTAAAAAAGAAAGACATAGTCTTTCTTAGTTAGTTTCATAGATATATCTATGAGCTGTTTCAGTTTTTAATTTAGGAAGAATTATCATTTCTTTACTATCTAATAAGTGATTATAGTATAGTAATAAATCTTTTTCTTCTTGGTAATCTGGTAATGTTTTAGCATTAAAGATTGAACAGATTTGGAAACAATTAATGTTTTCTTTTACTTCTGGTTTAATTTCATCTTTATAAGTAAATAAGTCTAATTGAACAGGTTCAATTACTTTTACTGGTTGTTTAGTATCAGCGAAGATATTTTTCTTATAGATTTCTTCAACTTGAATATTATTTTTATTTAAACCTACTAAGTATTCATTACCAAATAAGATATCAAAGAATAGTTTAGAATTATCTTTTAATTCATCTCTTAATTCCATATAAGTTTTAAATACTAATAATGGAGAATAAGATTTTTGATATTGATCAAAATCTTCTAAGTAACCAATAAATTCTTTATATTCATTTTTATCTAATTTAATAGCAGCTAATAGTTTTAAATCTACTAAGTATTCATATGATTCATCTGATGTGAAGAATTTCTCAATATATTTATTATTTCTATTTAAGAATAATTTAGCGATTCTAGCATCGCTAGTATCGTGAATATATTCTTCTAGTGGAATTTCTTCTACTGAATCATAATATATATCATGGATGTCCTTTGTTACTTTAATAACATCAGTTAATTCATAATTATTTATATAACCTAGAGATTTGCTTAAGATTTCTAGGTATAATGGTATATTTATACGTTCTTTTCTTAAATAAGCTATATTACTTATTAAAATTTCAATTGTATCTTTAGAGATATTTAATTTCTTTAAGAATTCATAGATAGCAATGATAATTTGTTTATCATTACCTATTTGACTTCTATTATATGAATTAGTATTAAAGTGACTTAAGAATGCATTAATATCCTTATAAGTCATCATAAACAAAACCCCTCTTCATACTTATAATTTTAGTATAAAAAGGGGTTTTTCGTCAAATTTTGCCCTACTTTTGGGATTATTTTTTTAAAGCTTTTTTAGTACTTTCTTCTGATAATTCAGCAGTAATTATTTCATCATATTGATCAACATTATCATAGATATCCAATGCTAATTCAGAAGGATCTTCAAACATAGACATTCTTAAATCAATTGTGGACATTTCTTCTAGTTCATCTTCTTTTTCAAGATTAATGTCTCTTAGACGTTTTAGTTCTTCTAAAACAATAGAACCATGTTCAGCAGTAATAACTCCTTGTCTTTCAAAAGACTCAATAATACCATTGATTAAAGCTGGTCTAAAGGTTTTTTCAGTTGTTCTAGCTTGTTGGCGAGTTTTAACTATTTCACCAGACCCATATTTAGTAATAATATCAGTGATTAAAACACCACGATAGTTAATATCTAATGAAGTATCAAAATGATATTTAGGTTTATTATCATCACCTAAAACAATACCTCTAATCATTATGTTAGCTGTTGGTTTATGTAAGCATTTACATAATAAGTCATCAGGAACACGAATATGGCCAGCAATATAAAGATTTGGTGTATCAAGACACATTGCTGATTCAATAAATGATTCATCGTTTCCACCAGAATAATGATGGTAATATAAGTTTTGATCTGGAATTATAATCATTTTCTCTTCTTCTTCGCCATTTTCAGTTTCGAAGTAATGAGAACGACAATCTACCGGAATTTGTGGATAACCACAAATTTCTCTTTCATAGAATCCTTTAGCATAGTTTTCATCTTTAGTTGTTGTTTTAGAAATTCTTCTTGAGAAGAAATCTCCTTGATCATAGTAATCTAGAACTAATAGTTTATCTTCTTCTCTTGGGAAGATAACTAAATTCTTTAAAACTACTCCATCATGATAGTATTTTATTACGTTATATGTAGCATAATGGGTTCTAGTTAAGACACAACCATCCTTAAAATAAATATCTATAGGATTTTTAGTATTAATTGTTAACATATCATCAGTAACAGTAATTGTTGCATTTAAATCAATAACATTTAATTCAATCCCATAGGTTTCTGCTATTTTGTCTATTAAAGCTTGAATTCCAAATTCATTGTAGCAATCTTCTAGTATTGTAAATGATGCCATATAGGTTTTCCCCCTTCAAATTGGTAATATTATAATATATATTTTTAAATATGGTATAATTTTTGTGGTGATATTATGCGAAAAGTAGTAATTAAAGGTATTTATAAGCATTTTAAGGGCGATTCTTATATTGTTGAAGATGTTGCTATAGATTCAGAAGATGACCACGAAGTAGTCATTTATAGGCCTTTATACGGTGATAGTAAGATCTTATATGTTAGGTCTTTAGAATCTTTTTTAGCAGAAGTTGATAAGAATAAATACCCTACTGTTAAGCAAAAATACCGTTTTTCATTACAAAAAATTAAAAGTGTTAGGAAATAAGACCTTTACAGGTCTTATTTTTAATGATTCATAACGTTGTTTTTAGTTAAACGATAGACTTTTTCATTTGCTCTATAGATTTGTTCTTCTGTTAAAGTGTCTAGATAATCCATAGGGTTTTCATTAGCACAGTTACTTAATAATTTACTAAAACATTCTAGTAAATGATGATTTAAACCTATAGCTTCTAGATAGTTTAAATATTCATAGAATTCTAATGTTAAACGGTCTTCATAACTTAATTCTTCTACTTCTGGTATAGACATACCTGAAATAGTTGAATTATGATGTAAGATATCATTTGTTGGAATTGAATCAACATTTGAACCTTTTAAGAAGTTCATAATCATGATGTTATAACATAATAGGTCAGTGTTTTCATCTGGAACGATGAAACCAGGACCTCTATCTTCGTTCTCACGATATTTATTTAAAGCAGTAGCTGTTAATGAATATGGTGATAAGAAACGAGCTGTAAAACAAATATTATTACCTATTTTACAACTATCTAAGTCACAAGCTGCTAAAGATCTCTTAGATGGATTTACAATGAAGTTAGATTCATGTAAGTCATTTAAGTAAATATTCTTTAATGGTGTATATTCACGAATATTCTTTAATTGTTGTAGGATTTCTCCTACTTTTTTTAAGTAATATACTTTTTCTTTAATAGTTATATTTTTATCTTTTAAGATTGTTGCTAAGTTAATACCTTTAATAAAACGAACCATAAAACCAACGATTTCATTACGAACAGATACTAATGATTCTGGTATTACAAAGGATTCAGGTAGGTATTCTTTATTTTTAGATAACATTTCTAGTGTATATAATTTTGAACCAAATCCTTCTCCTTCAGTATGGAATAATGATTTAATAACCATATCTTCACGTCTTGGAGTTGTATATTTAAATATTTTAGCTTCAGTATTAAAAACCTCTCTTGGAATCTCAAGTGGCTCTAATTTTTCATATTGGTTTTTAGATAATGTTACTACTTTCATCACAATACCCCCTTAAATTGCCTTAATTATAGAATATAAGGGCTTTTTTGTCTAATTTTGCCCTCTTTTTTCCATAAAAAAATGAAGTAAAAATACTTCATTTTTAGATTAATTTGCGTCCTTTTTTGTAATTATAGATTATTAACAAGAAAGATAAGATGAATAGTGTTACTAAAATCATGATAAAGTCAGCAGTTAGTGGATTATCCTGTGTTGATTCATCCGGATTGGTTGCTAATTGACTTAGAGCATCTTTGGTAGAAAGATTCTGAACAATTATATTTAAAACCTCTTGAGTCATATCTATTTTGTATGCATTTGGATCTAATTCAAATCCTTCTGGAGGGACAATCTCTTTAACGTAGTAATCTATATTAGGATCATTTGGAAGACTAACTTTGGCTTGTCCTTCACCATTAGTTTTGTATGTTTCATATAGATATAGTGTAACTCCATTTACTTCTATTTCTTTTGGAGCTGTATTATCATTAATACTTACATAATAATCGTCTATATCATTTGCAATAATACCTTTATGGTCTTTATTCACATCAACATATAATCCTAATTTAAAGCCATTATCGTCAGCAAGATTGGTATAATCATAATTATTATTCTTATAGTCTTCAAATGATACTTCGAAATGGACTGTTCTTTCGGAACTATTATTTGTATTATCTACTCTAAGAAAAGAGGGGTTTAGTTTTTTTACGTATTTGGATACGTAAAGATCTCGAGGATGATTATTTAAACCGTGTTCGTAAGTCCCAAAAGTTCCGTCTCCTATAGTTTCCACACCTCGATTAAAAATTACCGTCTCTAATTTTTTCATTCCATAAAAACAAGGAGAACGGCAATCCCAAGTTTGAGGGGATTTTATTTCTTTTATACGATTGTCCATTATTTCTACAACTGGTTTTGTTGAATATATTGCATATAAAGCATTAGGTAGTACTTCTTCTGTATTGTTCTTATTTTGTTTTGTAAGTGTTCCTGTTTTATCATCATTATATATTATTTTAGTAATTTGTTGATTATAGCAACCCCATGGTTCTCTACTACCGTAAAAAGTTTGTAATAAGCCAGATCCCCAAACAATCATTGTTCCGTCTTTATATATCTTCCAGTAAGTATTATCATTCCAATAGGAAGTATAATAGAATTTTTTATAGCATGTATTATCTCCAGTTAATCCCATTTCATTTTGTTTGCCATCATAAAGGACTTCACCTGCTGTTCCAGCAGCTAGAATATTATCATATTCAGCTGGTCTTTTAATAACTGTTGAATCGTTAAACGCATGATCTTTTACCCAATCAATAAATATTGTTAGTTCTACTTCTTCGATACCTGTCCCATAGAAAGCATATTCACCAATTTGAGTAAAGCCGATTGGTAAATCAACATGAGTTAATTTAGGACAGTTATAGAAAGCATAATCACCTATAAAAGCTCCCATACTTTTTGGAAAGACTACTTCTTCTAAGTTAGGATAATTCTCGAAATTGTGGTCGTTTATTCCATCTACACCCTCATTTATAACTATTTTTGTTATTGAATTTTGGTATTGTGACCATGCGTGACTTGGTCCTGCAGTAATTACTGCATCATTACTAGATAGTGTCAATACTCCATTTTCGTATTCCCAAATTATATCTTTAGCAAAATTAGTTGCGTCTTCAGTACCGCTGACTGCTTTTACTGAAAAAGGAATTACTAATAGTAATATGAAAAGTAATATTTTTTTCATAGTATCACCTATTCTATAGTTAATTATATCATTTTTAAGATAAAAGAAAAAGAAGTCAATGACTTCTATATTTTATGACTTTCTAAGACTTTCTTTTGGAAAGTTTTTTCTTCGCGATTAAATCGACAGTTATGAACCATTAAACTAAAATATTTATGATTATCTTTTAGATAGTTATATTCTGAATAGTTTAATGGATTATAGGTTCTTTCTACACTCTTAAAGCCCATTTCATTTAATTTATTAGCTAGAAGATTTAAGAAATCTAGTTCTTGTTGACTATAGAACTCTTGTTGAAATTTATGAATAACAAATTTGTTATTGTTTTCAAATATTAAACCTATTACATCATCAAAGCTATGAGAATGTTTGTGAGATCTGTTATTTGGATTTTTAGTACCACCAAACTCATATAGTAAATGAGAATCAAAAACAGCTTCAATTGCTAGATAGATACTTTGATAAGCAGATCCAGCTACCATATAATAATCATGTTTATAGTATTTTTGATTTTTAACTTTTTTAGGAATAAAGGTATCTTTATATTCATTAAAGATCATTTTATTGAATTTAAATAATTTACGATTTGTGAAGTCTTTAATTGAATAAGTAAATTCATGTTCATATGGTGTTTCAAATGTATTATTCTTTAATGCATCTATTAGATTCTTTATAAAATCATATTCTAGAGAACTATATTCTTTTTTATACTGACTAGGAATCGTAACTTGTTCATAGTTTTTTAAGATAGTATCTAAAACTTCAGAGAAGTTATGAACTTCTTTTAAGATGCCATCTAATTCATAATGATATGTTAGATAAGAACCTAAAAATTTTGTGAATAATTTATTCATATCAGTATACATTTTGTCTTTATAGACATAATAAGTATAGTTTTCTTTCTTATCATAATACTTATAAGGAACGGTAATACCTTTTAGTTTGTTTTTCATATTATCACTTCTTTACTTAAATATAATTATTATCGAAACTATGAAAATATAGATTGAACTTATTAGAATTGTTAATGCTAATGGTTTGTTACTCTTCCAATATTGAAGAGCTCCTAGTAATAGAGTTAAACCTAGAAGAGGTTCAAATACTTTAATAAGAACAATCTTAGTTATTATTTGAATCATAGCTAGGATAAAAACTATTATTGATAAAGCAAAACTGGAAATTGTTAAGATTTTTTCTAGTTTTGTTTTATTCTTCCATTCTGGAAGATTATAATTAATCTTTGCCATAAACTACTCTTTTTTACTATAGAAATCTTCAGTCATTGACATATTAAGTGGTTCTTCTTTAGGAACTGAAGGTTGAATAGTTGGTTGTTCTTGTGGCTCTACTACTGGTTGATTTAGTTCGTTTTGTTTAAACTCATCAATTACATTAGTAATACTTGATAGGTTTTCACCAGCTTTATTTTCACCTAAACCAAAGCCTTCTTTAACTTTATCCATAATACTTGGTTGTTTATTGTTAGTTCCACTTAGGTATTCAATTGGTTCAATAGTTAAGAAATACATTATTAAACCAGCTATTAAAACAAAGATTATACGAGCTATAAGACCATAAGGTGTAACAATAGAAATAAAGATAAAGAATGCTAATGAGAAGATTACAATGTAAGCTTTAATAGTGTTGTAATGATCAATAGCCATCTTGTATTCGATATTGTTTTTTACACGATCATCATACATTTCATTAAAACCATTAAATGTATAATCATCTGGTAAGTATTGAATTATTTTTAATTTAATTAATAGTTTTTGGAAAAACTTAGTTAAATATTTATAACCAAAGTAAATAATAATAGCATAGATAATAAATAATAAGACATTAAAGTTTGGTGATAACATTGAAAATATCAACAATTCTAGAATACTAAAGATAATAGAAAGGATTGCTGTAATTAGTAAGTATCTTCCTTCTTTTTTAAATAATACTGAAAAATATTCTTTAATATCATCGATAATAGCATTAAACATGTTATCACTCATTTCTTACTATTTATTATACCATAAAAAAAAGTAGATTTTTTATCTACTTTCTTATCCGTTATAAGTTGTTTTAACGTCTTGGATAGTTTTAGTACTTTGAGCACTAACTCTTTCAAATCCAGCCATTGATGTATTAGCGTCAACTCCAAATCTTTCACATAGATCTTGTAGTTTTCTAATATCTGCTAGAATTTTTTCTAGAGTTGGTTTAGCTGCTTCAGCAGATTCTCCACCCCAACCTTCAGATCCGGCTGCACCAATGTTTCCTAAAACAGTAGTAACATAATCTTGAATTGGATTAGCTAGGTCATCAGCTTGAACTTTTAATTTTTTAGCTAAGTCTCTTACAACTTCAAATTGAGCTCCTGATGTACTCATTAATACTCACTCCTTACATCATTTGTACTCATTGCTTGAGTATTTTCTTCTTCTTGGTTTCTGTAGTCATTTCCTACTTTTGAGATTGCATTTGGAAGAGCTTCTAGTTCAGCAACATGTTGCTCTAACTCTCTTTTAATTGCATTATAGTTTGATAAGAAATTTTCAGCAGATTCACCTTTCCAGTTTTCTTTTTCTGTAGCTTCATTTACAGTACGATCAAAATTTGTAAGACCAGTTCTACAAACTGATGCTACATTGTCTTCTGTAACTTTAGCGATGTTAACCATTTTCTCTTGATCTACATTAAATTGTGTCATAATATACCTCCTATTTTCGTAATTATCTAACTCAATTATAATATCTTTTTTTTTATTATTCAATTAATCTGTTAAGTTAAATGTCAACTTAAGTATCTTTTTTTACACCTAAGTTTCTATTACTAACTTTTTTGTCTCTAGTTTGTTTCATTGCCCACGCCCAAGCATACTCTTCTTCACCATCTGGTGATGTATATGGTTCTTGAAATGTATAGGTTTGAACATAGCCGTGACCAGCACCTTTGAAAGTATGCATTTCAGCTTCTGCACCCATGCTTTGTAGTTGAGAAATCGTATTTAAAGCACCAGAATATGAAGTATGTCCACCTCTATTATCATTAGAACCATGGAAGGCCCAGAATTTAGTTGAAGTAGCCGATTCATCAACTTTACTCCAACCACTGATTGGTATACAAGCAGCATATTTATCAGGATTAGCTCTAATAACTCGATACGATAAAATTGCACCATAGCTATGACCAGATATAGAAAGTCTATTTGAATCACCGTTATAGTTTTCGACAACATAATCGGTTAATTCAGCAATGCAATTTTCCATGTTACATCCTTCAAAGTTCCTAATGTGTGGACAAATTACAATTCCTGGTGGTTTTATTTTTCCTTCGTTAAGTAATTTAGTCATACCTTGAGTTGTCATACCACTACTACTATTTCCATATGAGGAACCACCATGCATATAAACCATTACTGGTAATTTACCAACATTTTTGCCAAAATCAGGAATATACATATAGAAATCAATTTTAGTGCCATTTGATGCTGTAAATGAATACCATTTCCATGTATATGATTGTACTTCCAAATCACCAAAATCAATTGTGGTACTTTCGGCACCAGTCTTTAAACATGGCATTGTAATCTTACCGAAAATATCTTCAAAGGTCCCTTTGAAGGAAATCGGTTCAGTCATTCCTGATCTCTTTTTAGAAGCCAATTCAGATTCTAATTGTTGTAATTCTGTTAAATAACTACCGAACCAGGTATCTGAATTCTTATATCCTTTTTTTAATCTATTTATATTATTATTTATACGATTAGCAACGGTACTATAAGCACTTTTAGGGCTAAAAAGGCTTGTTGTTGAATAGTTTTCAGCTATTTGGTCTATTTTACCAGACATTGAAGCTAATGATGTCTTTTTAGTATCCAAAGCACTTAATGCAATATCAAAATCAGCCATTTTATTTCACCCTCCGTATTAATATTCTATTAGGTATTTTTGAGACCTAATTTTCTGTTATTAGTTGTTTTGTCTTTGGTTTGTTTCATTGCCCACTCCCAAGCATACTCTTCTTCACCATCTGGTGATGTATATGGTCGCTCAAATGTATATATTTGGCAACGAGAGTGAAATTTTCCTTCTAAGTCTTGTAACTTAGCGTTTCCACCTAGTTGTTGTAATTGGCTAATAGCACTTACAGCACCCGGATAAGTAGTATGTGAACCACCACCACGGTTATCTCTAGTACCATGGAAAGCCCAGAAGGCAGTTTCGGCAGTTCCTGAGTTAACACTACCCCAACCACTGATTGGTACGCAAGCTGCATATTTACCAGGGTGTTCATTAATTACTTTGTATGCTGTTATAGCACCATAACTTTGACCTGCAATAGATAATCTATTAGTATCTCCGTTGTATTTTTCTACCATATAATCAACGAATTCATCAATGTCTGCTGATGTTCTACCATCACCAAAGTTTTTGATATATAAGCCTCCAACGATACCTTTTGGTCGAGCACCGCTATTAATTGCTTCAAAAATACCAGTACCAAAGTTTCCTCTTCCTGTATCCCAGCTTGATCCACCATGTTCGTAAACCATTACTGGATTTTTACCAGTATAGCCATTAGCATAAGTTGGAACATATATATAATATTCATATTTTATACCATTTTTTGATACCCAATAATCATGGACTAATTCATAAGAAACAACATCCCCCGGGTCAAAAGTAATACGTGTTGATTCAGCACCTGTTTTTAAGCATGGCATTGTAATTTTACCGAAGATGTCTTCGAAAGCGCCATTAAACTCTTTTGGTTTAGTTAAAGAACCAGCGTTGAATCCAGCTAAGCCAGCTTCTAGGGCTTCTAATTCAGATAGATAGCTACTAAACCAATCTACTGAATTAGCATAACCATTTTTTAATCTTTCCATGTTAGTAGTTATTTTAGATGCTACGGCATCATAGCCTTGTTTAGCACTTTTAATACTACTACCTTCATAGCTGCTTTTTATTTCAGCGGCCTTATTAGACATACTATCTAGATTAGTTTTTTTACCATTTAAGGAGCTAATCTTTATATCATAATCAGCCATTATATCACCTCATTTGTGTTCTCGTTATTCAACCACGACGTTAAGCTCTAGCATAGCTTTTTTTCCTCTGTAATTATATGATCTACCAGAGCTATCTGTTCCATGGCTTTGGAATTCACAAGTTTGACTTGCTAAGAATCTTCCATTTCTTTGACCAGTTATTATCCAATCATAAGTATTAAATTTAGTACTAATATTACCTGATGGATAATGGAATTGTCTACTCGGATTTCCAGGTTCCCAACGTATGTAATCAACATTATTTGGATCTGGGTCTATATCACATCTATTATCAATAACTCCGGAATCATCCTTTTGAGCAGTTGTTCTAAAGACATGATCAATTTGTCCACAGTAATCCGGTAATTTTACTGTTAGGATTCTTGTCTCACCTGGTTTTAATTTTAAGACTGCACCATCTGTTAGAACTTCACCAGTTGTATTGTCAAAACAAGTCATACGAGCTAGTTTCTTTGAATAAGCTGGATCAATATAGAATTGACTAGGGTCATTAACATCACCCATAAATTTTTTCTTTTTAGCTTCTATATCGGTCAACTCTGTTTTTTCAGGTTCAGCACCTGTTTTTAATGATGGCATTGTAACTTTGCCAAAGATATCTTCGAAAGTAAATTCAAATTTAATTGGTTTAGTTAAAGTACTGGATGTGAAACTCGCTAAGTCAGCTTCTAGGGCTTCTAATTCAGACAGATAACTTGTAAACCAAGTTGCTGAATTTTCGTAACCATTTTTTAATCTTTCCATGTTAGTAGTAATTTTAGATGCTACGGCATCATAGCCTTGTTTAGCAGCTTTTATTGTACTACCATCATAGTTAGATTTAATGTCGGCAGCGTTAGTAGACATAGTATCTAAATTTGCTTTCTTACCGTCTAGGGTACTCAATTCAATATTGAAATCTGCCATCTTATCTCCCCTAATCTGTTATTGTTATATTTAAACCAATCATAGCCTTAGCACGCCAGTGAGGAACATCAAACGTTGTAAATTCACAAGTTTGAGATATTTGTCTTGCTCCTGTTTTATCAGCGTGAATAATCCATTGATAAGTATTATTGTGTAATATTGACTTATCACTTGGCCAATGGCCATTTTGGTAATTTACATATTCAATATTATTTGGATCGCCTGTTAAATTACTACGTGATGTTGTAATTTGATAGGTATCTCCGTGATAGTCTCCTTTATTAGACGTATCTGCTGCAGTCGTACGATGTATTTCATTTACTCGACCACAGTTCAATGGAAGTTTAACAATTATGATTCTTGTTTCTCCCTTTTTAAGTGTTATATGACCATCTTCTGGTATTTCTTCACCTGTTGTCATGTCAAACATACGCATGTGTTTAACCATGCTTTTAACATTATTTGCAACGCTATATTGTGAAGGGTCATCAACGCCAGGTCCTAAGAAATCAGCTAAAGCTTTAGATATATTAGGAACCAAATTGGCATTGCAATTTGGATCCCCACCTGTTTTAATAGCTGGCATTGTAATTTTACCGAGGATGTCTTCAAATTTATATTTAAATTTAATAGGTTCATTTAAACCAGCTCTTTTTTTGGAAGCTAGTTCAGATTCAAGTTGTTCTAGTTCAGTTAAATAATTACCAAACCAGTCACAAGAATTGTTATAACCATTAGTTAATCTTTTAATGTTAGTAGTTATTTTTGTAGAAACGTTATTATAACCGTCTTTAGCATTTTTAATGCTACTGGAAGAATAGCTTTCATCTATTTTGCCTACTTTTTCTTTAAGCGAATCTAGTGATGTCTTTTTGGTCTGTAAAGCAGTTACTGAAATTTCATAATCAGCCATTTCTTCATCTCCTTTTTTAGTCTACAATCTTAACTCTAACTCTAACCATTCCTTTATAAGTACCGTATCTATGATGACCGTCTATACTAAATAAGGCTGTTTGTGATAAGGTAACTGCACCTGTTTGGGTTCCTACGATATCCCAACCATATTCACGACAATCTACATAAGTACTAGGATCAAATTTTTTAACCATTGGATCATTGCTTTGTTGGACCATGTTTTTCCAACCACTACCACCATCGAAGTTAGTTCTTTTGCATGTACGAACACCTTCGATTTCTTCAGGCATTCCAACAGTTAAATGAACTTTTTGACCTTTTTTGATAACGATTTCACCATCTTGACCAAGTGATACACCATCAACCTTAACATCAAGTAAGGTTGCACGGCCACCATTTCTAGCATCTAAACGAGCAATATTAGCTAGTTCAACGCCTGCAGCTGGTACTCTACCAGGAGTAAATGATAAAACACCTGAAGAGCTAGGACCAAGTATTTTATTACAAATTGGATCGCCACCAGTTTTAATTGCTGGCATTGTAACTTTACCAAAAATATCTTCAAAAGTTGCAGTAAATTCAATTGGTTCAGCTAAGTTTTCGCTTGATAATCCAGCTAGACTTTCTTCTAAAGCTGTTAGTTCTGCGTTATAATTACCAAACCATTCATTAGAATTATTATATCCTGTTGATACACGAATCATATTTGATTTAATTTTTGATGTTACTACATCAATACCTTCTGAAGTAGAAAGTAATGAAGAACTATTATACCATTCAATTACTTGTTCTATTTCACCCTTTAAGCCATCTAAGGAAGATGATTTATCACTTAAAGCTGGTAAATCTATTATGTAATCCCCCACGTTATCACCTTATTTCAGTTATATATTATGTTGCTACTCCTGTAACCTCTTTAGCCAAGAATTTGTCAGTTGCGCCAAGAGCATAGTAACCTTTTCTTCCTTGGTTGAATAGTGATCTTGCGTGACCACCTTGTTCTCTTGCTTGACCAAGTGTTTGAAGTTTTCCATCTACACAGTCAAGAACAAGAATATTATCAGGATTTAAGTCAGCAGCACTTTTAACATCAGATGTAAATCCAACCATTGTTACTAAGTGTCTCAAACCTTCATTAGATCTTATTTGAGTTACTTGAAGTACGACAGGTCTTCCTTCATTTATTTCGTTATATGCAAAGTTTAAAACGTCTTGTTCATTTTGTGATAAACAAGGATTATTTATACGTGTTGCTGGCGAACCTTGAGTTGCAGCCATAGTTCCTTTAGAGGTATATGTACCTCTTAACATATCAACAGCGTAGTATTGAGATAGAAGCATACAATCTCCACCTAATAAACCTGCATTTTGATTTAAACCATGACTATAGACATAATTGGCATAGTCTTGGACAGAAATCTTTGTGTCAACGACCCAGAATTCTTTGCCGTTAAGCTCTATTTTAATCATGTGGTCGCTTCCGATACGACCTAGGAATTCATTACAATTTTTATCGCCACCTGTTTTGATAGCTGGCATTGTAACTTTGCCGAAGATATCTTCAAAAACACCATTGAATACTATCGGTTCTTTTAAATTTGAATTAGAGAATCCGGCTAAGCCAGCTTCTAATGCTTCTAATTCACTTAAGTAACCAGTGAACCAACTATCAGAATTAGTGTAGCCATTCTTTAATCTCTTCATATTATTGGCAACTTTGGCTGCTACTTTACTAATTGCACTTGGAGCTGCTTTAATTAAACTACCTTCGTATTTTTCAATAATGAGCTCTGTTTTCCCTTTTTGTTCTGATAATGAATTCTTCTTGGCATTTAACATACCTACTTGCATTAGATAATCAGCCATAATATCACCTATGAATTCAATTGATTTACTTGATCTATTTCATCTTGCATTTCTGCTTCGTAATTAGCTAACAAACCTTCAGCTCTTGTTTTAATTGCTTCATATCTAGTTGTTGATTGAGGTGGTGTTGCATTTAATGCATCAGATATATTCTGGTTTGCTTGATCAATAATACCTTTTTGAGTCTTCGCATTTGTTTCTGCTGTTTTATATTTTCCTATGTGACCAGCTATAGAATTAATCTTTTCTAAATCAGATAATAGGTTTGCATATACATCAGAATCTAGTGTATTGAAAGCTGTTAATAGTGTTGCTTTTGCTCCAGCTTTCCAAATATCGTCTGTAAGTGAGTCTCTTAAATGATTTAAATCACTTCTTGCTGGAGACAATTTAGCTATTAAATCTGAAGCATCAGAACTTAATTGTCCTTCATTTATATCAGCATATTTTCCATATTCTACTGCCATATTATTACCTCCTATTAAGCTTTAACTGCTGTACCGTTTGGGTTTGTATTTGTATCTGTTTTCATTGTAGCCCCAACGATAGAACCGTTATTTTTAATACTTGCAATAGCACTTGAGCTATCCCATTCCAAGCCCCATTTTTCGGTTGTTGGATTTCCAGATGATAAGTATTTTTCTCTTTGAACTTCGAATTCAAGAACATTAATTTTACCACCGGCAAGATTATGTCCCCATTCAGAACCAGCATCTGATCCTTTAGAATCACCGATTACACAAGGTATTACAGTTCCATCTTCTAAAGTAACATCTATACAGTCTCCTGGTTTACCGAACTTAGTAGAAACTGCTACTAAATATCTATCTTTACCATCAACATTAACTACAGCTATACCATTTTTAAATTTAGAACCTTGAGCTTTCCAAATATCAGCAACTTTTCTTTGATTAGTGCCTTCAGCCCATACCATTGGTTCACCACTCTTAATCCAGTAGTCATATCCTGTAACAGTATATGAACCTTGTTTAATTTCTTCTGGTATTTCAACTGTTTTACCAGCCATTGCTGTAGATACTAGACCAGTAATTGTTCCACCGACAGTAACTGCTGTAGGGCTAGTAGTTCCTGTAGGACCAGTGCTATATCTATAGCCACTGTATCCACCAGTATCTTGCTTGCCTCCTGTGTCTTTGCCTTTGTCTTTACCTTTATCACTGGCATCATCAACTTTAGTAGTATCTTTACCTTTATCATCGGCATCATCTACTTTAGTAGTATCTTTACCATAAGTATCAGAAATACGTGCACTTAAATCTGGAGTTGGTGCACTATTAACGTCATATTTGTCGATGTAATCTTGTCCACCAACAATATCTTTTAAAGCTTTTACGCTTGCGTCTCCTAATTTTTCATAGCCATCAGCACAGCTTGCTAAAAATAATACAGACAAAGCAAGTTGTCTATTGGCTTCGGGTAAGTTGTCAACTAATTTTTTAAGTTTACTTGCATATGCTCTAGCAGCATCGCCATCCCATGTAGGGTCTTTGATATTTGCAACAGCATCTTGGGTTACATCACTAGTAGCTTCAATGGCTGAAGCTAAGTTTTTTAAGTTTCCACATGATGTTGCAATATCATCAAAACTAACTCTCTGTACTGCCATACTATACTCCTATTGTCATACCAGCGAATTTAGTATCATGTTTTTCATACTCGCCATATACACCATTTAAGAAATCGATATATGATTGTAAACTTTCATTTAATTTTCCTAGAAGGAATACATAGTCATCTCTCATTTTACCAGTGTAGGCAACGGCATCTGTTCCTTCCCATGCTTTGTTGACAGCATCTAATTCAGAATTAAGTTTCTTACCATAACCTGTAATATTTGTTTGTTCTGCTTGTAATTCAGAGACAATATTACTAACTTCTGATTTAGTTATTACGATTCTATTAGCCATAATCATCCATCCTATCATTAAAAAAATTATATCATATAGAAAGATAAAAAGGAACAAAACTAAAGTAAAAAGTAAGTTCTTTTACATAAAAAAATATCAAGTTAAACTTGATATTTTATAGGTTTCCGTAAATATCCCAATATTTGCTTGAAGCAGTTCCACCTCTTCTTGGAGATGAAGTTTCTTTTGCCTTAGGTCTTTCGAAATTATAACACCATTCATAACCGGCATTGTAAGCACCTTGAGCGGTATTTGGAACACTCTTTAAAACATTATAAACGCCTTTACTAGATGTTTCTAATTCGTAAAGTAAGAATTCTAATTGACCTTCTAGAGAATGCCAATCATAACCGTTTTCATTACAATAGTTTTTTAAGTTAGTCCAACGACCATTATGCCATTGGCAAATACCATAGGAAGTTCCACCATCACCCAAGGAATCTAAATTGAAATTAGATTCATATTGAATGTTGGAAAGAATTCCACATATGGCGGCATTATTGAATCCCTTTTCTTTAAGATAATTAAATATTTGATCAGGTATTGTATCACCAACTAAACCTTGAGGAACTAATTTAGAATTGCAGTTAGGATCCCCACCAGTTTTAATAGCTGGCATTGTAATTTTACCAAAGATATCTTCAAAGGTAGCAGTAAATTCAAGTGGTGCCCCTAATCCTTCATTAGTGAAAGAAGCTAAATCAGCTTCTAGGGCTTCTAATTCAGATAGATAGCTACTAAACCAATTATCAGAATTAGTATATCCTCTAGTAAGTCTAGTCATACAATTAGTGATTTTAGCTGATACTTTTTCATAACCAGTTTTAGCATTTTTAACAGTACTAGAACTATATTTTTTATTTATGGTATCAATATCATTTTTCATCTCATCTAGATTTGTTTTTTTAGAATTAAGACTTTCTAAGTTGATATCATAATCAGCCATTATATCACTTCCTTACTAACCTTTTTTACTCTTTATTGAATTGGTGGATTTTTTTTGAATCTTAAACCAATAATTATTAGAACAACAGCTATACCAATTAATAAACTACTAATAAGTAAAATAGCTATTATTATTCCTCTTGAACCTCTATCTCTACTAGCTTCAATACCAGTTGTAGTTGGAGCTATTTCTTTTACTTTTGGAGTTTCTTTTTTAGGTTCTACGGTTCTCGTTTCTAAACCAGAAACAGTAATCTCTGTTTCAAATCTTTTTTCTTCATATATTACAGTAATTGTTTGTTGACCTTCTTGTTCATTATTAAAACCTTCGATTTCACAGTTTTCTTCATCTAGTTTTGTAAAGATTTCTTCACCATCTGTATAGGTTGATTTGATATAAAGATTAGTGTAATCGAATTCACCATATTTAGTAATTACAATCGGCTCTGTTACTTCTAATTCAACATTTAATAATTCTTTTAAAACAATTATTTTAGCTGTTGCTGTTTTATTGCCATCCATAGAAGTTGCTGTTACAGTTGTTTCACCAGTTGCTATAGCACGAACAACACCGCTTTGATCAACAGTGGCTATTTCTGGATTAGCTGTTGACCATGTTATTCTTTTGTTTGATGCATCACTTGGTGTATAGCTAACGCTAAGTTTTGCTGTAGCATTAATATTAAGTTTTAATTCTTTTTTATTTAACGTAATACTAGTTAGAGGAACAGCATTACTAATTACTTCTACATCGCAAAGGAATGTATATCCTTTGTATTTTAATTCTACTACTTGTTTACCAATGATAGCGTTATTAAATCTTTCAACTGTAGTATTAGATTTGTCTAGTTTAACTCTTTCTGTTCCTCCACTATGATAAGTAATTACTGCGTATAAATTTGTAAAATCAAAAGGATTTTTTTCTAGAACAACTACATCTTCATGAGCATCTAATTCAATATTAGCAATACGAGCATTAAAATCTTGTTCATGTTTAGCTATTTCTGAACTATGGAAATAAATATTTTTTCCATCATTATAAGTTATATAAACGGATCCGTCTTTATAATTCATACCAGCTGGTGTTGAGCTATTTGAAGGGCTTGGTATACGAACAGCATATTTATATTTATTTGAGTTACTATTATAAACTAAAATGTATGTTAAGCTATCAGCTTTATCAAACATACCAACGTAGATATTACTACCAGATTGATCTAAAGCAAACACTTTAAGGGAATTACCATTAGTTTCATCTTTAGGAAGTTCTGCTATTTCCGTTGGTTGACCGGCACCAGATATTTTTTTAATAGTATATAATTTATCTTGGTAAGTTAAAAAATAACGAGCATTAGCACTATCATAAGCTATTCCATCATAAGCATAATAACCACTATATTGAGTAGAATAATAATTTAATTTACCATTTTTAAAAGTAACAGCATTAATAGCTTTACCAGGGGCATCATTGGAAGCTATCATAAAAGAACTTTTACCATATGTTATGTCACTACCTGTACCTGGTTTAGATACAGTATCTGCTAATTGTTGGACTACACTACAAGAGTCGTTCATATAGAACACATTAAATCTTTTGATAGTTGAATCATAAAGAGTACCAAATACATATCCATCTTTATAATATGATGATTGGATTTCTCTTCCGTTTGTTTTAGTAGTATCTAGAGAACATATTTTCTTTAATTGAGAATCATAAATAATTCCAAGATCTGCTGCTTTACCCTTAATAGATAAGGATAAAAGGCACGCAAAAAAGAACAATACTAGTGCGAGAATCTCTTTCTTTTTTCGATTATTTTTCATAAACATCACCTTATTAGTATATTCCTCTATTATTTCACTTTAATTATACTATTTAATTTGTCAAATTAGTATCCATTTTACAATCAAGAGACAATACTTTACATTTGCTTATAATATAATTAAATAACATTATAAATAAAATATATAATCATAATGATTTTTTTGTGCTATTATATTGTCAAAATGAGAGGTATATAATGGAAAAAAGAGTAATATTGATTGATGAAAAAATATTACAACAAAGAATTAACCAATTGGCTGAAGAAATAACAGCCGACTATGAAGGTGAAGAAATAACCTTGATTGCTGTTTTAAAAGGTTCAGTGTTTTTCTTCACAGATTTAGCTAGAAGAATAAAACTTGATACAAGATTAGAGTTTTGTAAAACTATTAGCTATGAGGACACCGAAAGTACTGGAGAGGTCATAATGGAATATAGACCTAAGGATCCAGTAACTGGAAAGAATGTCATAATTGTAGAAGACATATTTGATACAGGATATACATTATCTTATCTCTATAAAGAATTTTCAAAAGAACAACCAAAAAGTATTAAATTATGTGCTCTACTAGACAAACCAGAAAGACGTGAAGTTCATGATGTTGAGCTTGACTATACTGGCTTTGTAATTAAAAACCACTTCGTTGTGGGCTATGGATTAGATTTAAATCAAAAATATCGTAATCTTCCTAACGTTGAATACTTCACTAAGGAAAGTGAAGAAGAAGTTAAAGCTGACGTTGAAAATATAGAAAAGCAACTATTGAAAGTACCAAGATGGAAACAAGAAAAAAAGGACTAATAAGTCCTTTTTAATTTGTTTCATATCTATTAATCTTTTTGGATTTTAATAAGATTATTACCCAAATAGATGTTACAGCAAAGAAAATATAAACTAAATAAAATTTATATATAAAGCAAAAAAGACTATGTAAATAGTCTTTTTATCTTATTTTTGTTAAATATCCTTCAGAACGTGTTGCAAGATCCATTAAGTAATATGTTCCATCATTTCCAGGTACAAAAGCATAATCAATATCACTTACTAAATCTGGTCTTGAAACACCATCCATAGTAGTGTTTGTATATTTTACATAAATGTAATAACCATCAGCTGTTCCACCATTATTTGTTGGAATACCATATTTAATTGTGAAGGTTCCGTAACGAACGTTTCTCATGCTCTTAGAACTATCTTTGTATAAATACCAATTGTTTCCATTTACAACAAGGTATCCACGTACACCCCAGTCCCATTCACCTTCAATAGCAGTTTTTGAAGTTCTTGGTTTTTCTTCTGGAATTGTATTATTGTTATTATTGTTATTACTATTATTAGTACTTCCACCTTTTACTTTGATAGAATTATATATTTCTGTTGCATAGAATTCATGGGTGTCATAGTCACCATTTGGTGAAGTGAAACTAAATGAATAAGAATCTGTTCCATTAGAATAGAATAATTGTAATGTTGTATTCTTATTATCTTTATACTCGATTCCACACCATGATTTTCCATCAATGCTATAATTTTGGTTTCTTGATTTAACAGTTAAACCAGTTCTACTATATTCATCAGCTGTATCATCACATAAATCAATTGTTGTTATGTAATCATTTGGAGAATAAATAATAGTTATTTTATCTTCATTATGAACTAAAGCCTTACCTTTAGCATTTGGAGCTGAACCATTATTTGATAGTGTCTTTTCAGTCCAAAGAGTTGAATTATATTGTAAAGTCAAATCTCCAATACTAAGATCTTGATAACTAGCTTCATATTCTTTTACTAAAGAACCAATAAAAAAGACAAAGCCAACTACTGCTAAAATACCTAATAGTAGTATTCCTAGAATAACACAAATTATAACAATTGCTGCTCCAGAGCCACTCTTTCTTGGTTGTTGATATACTGGTTGAGGTTGAATTGGAGTGTTTTGATTTAAATTATTTCCACATTTTGTGCAAAAACTTTGACCAGCTTCATTTTTGGTACCACATCTACTACAATACATATAAACATACCTACTTTCTATTAAATATATACCATTAATAATATGATAATTCAATAAATCTAATAATATTCTAATTTAGTTAACGTAAAAAAGACTAAGTAATTAGTCTTTTTAAATATCTTTACTATAGTATTCAACTTTAATCTTTGTTCCATCAGGATAAGCTTCGATAGATTCTTTAATAAAGTTAGTAAAACCATATTTAGTATAGATGGCTTTATTTTTAGTTTCAGTTGGTTCAACACCAATTGTTAATCTTTTATAACCTCTACTCTTTAAGTCTTTAACCATATACTTAAATAGTTTAGAAAAGTATCCTTGTCCTTGATATTCTTCAATGGTTCTAAATGCTGTTAGGTAAGCCGTTGTATCATCTACTAATCCTTCTCCATTTTGAACAATATCAGGAGTTAGTGAAGCAGTTGCTTCACATATAATCTTGTTATCAAGAAAACCATAGTATGGAATTTGAGCTCCATATTTTTTACATTTAAGAGCTTTCTTTTTCCAGGTACGCCAGTTATATTTATCTTCATTATGTTCTATTTCATAATCCCATTTTTCATTCATTTCTTTTTCATTGGGAATTTTGCAAATATATGTCATAACATTATTCAGCAGGTTCAAGAACATATGGATTGTCTATTGTTCCATCACCTTTAGTTACTAGTACATTATCGTTTATTACCCAAACTGGTCTTAAGCCTTTTACTTTGTCGTAATATAATTCACTATATGAGTTTTGTTCTTTACCTTCGCGTTCAAATAAATACTGGTAAGGATAACCATAGTAACCAGTATTATCAGCATATCTAACGCCAAAACGTATTGTATACCATGTTTGACCATAGCTTGCTGTAGTTGCAGCTATTACGCTTCCTCTAACACGTGATGCCATCCAGTATTCTGATGAAACACTTGTATCTTCATAACTATCGATACCTAATAATTTTAATTGAGCATCATCATTAACATAATTGTTATCTCTTTCAAAGAATTTATTTAGATATGGAGATATCCACCATTCATAATGATATGATCCGGTATTCCAATATAAATCTGTTCTTGCGGTTCCAGTTAAATAATCTGGATAGTATTTATCTGTTGGTTTACTACCAACACATCTTACATCTTTTGAAATACCATTATCATCTTTAAACTCTAGAGCAGCTTCGTTTAAAGTTGTAATTGCACGCATGTAAGAATTCTGCGCTCTTGTAACTCCAGAGCCAGTTACTTTAAGATCGTTAGATCCAAGTCTTACTGTAGCAACAGGACTAACGGAAATTAATTGAAGCCCATATTCAGAAGTCTTATCGTATAAAACTCGACATGGAATTTCTTCACCATTTTTAACTGGGCAAAGAACATATGGTGTTTTTTGTTCACTATTAGTATCAATTAATAAAACGTCTCTAGCTAGTGGTTTTTTATCAACGGTAATATTCGAATTAACTGTTATTTGTAATTGCTTTAGAGCACCAATACTTAATGGTATTAAAGAGCAACAAATTAATAAGATACCTATATATCTTTGTGGTTTATGTTTTCTAAAAATAATTAATAAACCAAGATTTATTAAAAGAATGATTATTATAATATGTAATCCATTTTGAGTCTTAGGATTTTCTAATATAGACTTTTCCTCTTCAACTTCTTCATTAGGTGTTTCAACAGGTTCTTGTTCTTCATTAGCTAAATTAATTGTTATATTGTTCTTTTCAACAAATGAACCGTTTTCATATTCTTCATTAGGTATTTTAGTAGTATATTTTATCGTAATATAAATTGTTGTTTTACTGTTTTTAGTTAAAATATTACTATCAACATCAGATATTTCATAACTAATATATTCACTATCTTCGATATTGTTTGTTATTTCATAATCTTCATCTGCTTGATTATTAATAACTATTTCATATTTAGCAAAATCATCAACATTTTTAAATTTTATATCGAAGTTAATTGATAAACCTTCAAATGTTGCTTCGTTTATTATTTCTGTATCAGCTGATTTTGAATCTAATGTTACTGATTCAATAGATACATTGGTAGATGCATAAACTTTGGGTATGAATAAAAAGAACAAAATAATAGATAAAAAGATTATTATTTTTTTCATATCTAACACCTCTATTATGAGTTCATTATATCATATCAACAGTAATTTAAATGAAAAAAAAAGACTTTAAAAGTCTTTTAAATTTCTATAAGTTCGTAATCAGTAGTACCTAAGCCAAGTGATTCTGCATATTCAGTGATATGTCTACCTAGTCTACTATCAATTCTTTCTTGTAATAATGGAGCTCCTGGATCTTCACTATTCCAAATCATATCTAGGAAAGCTTGATCATTAGCTACTGGATCTAGAGAGCCAATGATTCCTAAATCACCCATTACTGGATCTCCTTGGTTACTATCACAGTCACAATCAACAGATAAAGCATTCATTACAGTTATATAAAGAACTGGTTTATTGTTTTCTTTTAAGTATTCAGTTACAGCTGTTGCAGCTTCAGCCATTGATTCAATAAAATCAATTTGTTCATGAGGTAGACGCCAACAATCTACTGGATCAGTAGTTTGGCCACAACTATGAATGTATGCTTTTCCGTTACGAGAAGCTATACCAATAGATTGATTCTTTAAGTTAGCACCAAAGCCACCAGCAATATGACCTTTACCATGAGCTAGATTTAAAATGCTATCGTAATGTTTTAAGCCCTCTCCTACTAAATCAAATTTTAAATGTTTTCCTTTTTCGAATGGTATTTTGAATTCACCAATACCATCCATTATTTCAATACCTTTACCCATATCTAAAAAGCCATGTTCTTTAGCAACTTGCATATGTTCAACTGGTTCGCCTCTTTTAGTTCCTGGATAAGCACAATCGCATTCAATAATAGTACCATTTAATTTTTCAACTAATGGTTTGATTAAAGAAGCTTTTAAATATCCTTTAGCTCCTTTTTCACCTGTAGATACTTTAATACCTACATTACCTTTAAGTTCAACACCTAAAGCTTCATATATTTTGATTAAGTTCTCGGGAGTAATTTTTTTAGTATAAAATACTTTTGCTTTTGCCATATTAGTTCCTCCTATTAAGAGTATTATAACATAATTAAAAAAAATATTAGTTATCACTAATATTTTTAGTTAGTTTTTGTTGCTTTTCACCACTTATATTTATTTGATTTTTACCATTTGTTTTAGATATATATAAAGCTGTATCGGCTTTTCTAATAGTATGTTCTAATCTATCATTTGGTTCAGGGAAAGCTAAACCAATGCTTGTAGTTATAATGTGTTCTGGATTTGGAACTTTAACAAAAGTAGAAATATTTTCTCTTATTTCTTCTGCTCTAGTTATAATAACTTCTCTTGGGCAGTCATCAAAGATGATTGTAAATTCATCGCCACCATAACGACATACACAATCTTTAAATCTAGTACATTTTTTTAGAATCATTGCAACTTTTTGAAGAACGCTATCTCCTGTAGCATGTCCATAGTTATCGTTAATTTGTTTAAAATCATCAACGTCCATCATTAAAACGCCAGAGAATTCTCTAACTCTATCTAAGGCACGACGATTATTTAAACCAGTTAGTGGATCAATGTTAGCAACATCTCTTAAATAGTTTCTTTCTTTAACAACATTAATAGCTTCAGTTTCAGTTTGATTAACTATTATTTTTGTTTGATTAATTAGTTGTAATAATAGCTCATTGTCTAATTTTTCCATTAAAAAAGCCCCCTTTTTTTAAGTAGTCATATTATAACTTACTTTTATTAAATTGGCAATATTTTCTAGAGAAATAGAGCCATCTAATAAAATTGAGATCCAATATTTTTTATTCATATGGTAAGCTGGAACAATGCCATTTTGTTTAATAAGGTCTTCAATTTGTTCTGATGGAACTTTAACATTCATGACATAAACGATTTCTTTAGAGTCAATTCCAACTTTGTTATACGGTATATCCATGACAATTCCAAACCATTTGGCTCCTTCATGTCTAAAGACAAAAGTATTTGGTGAATCACTCCATAAGTATTCTGGTTTAGCATTGTACTTTTCTTTAACATGTTTGATTACTTGATGAAGAAGATCATTTTCATAATCTTTTTCATAACATGTTGATAAAATAGATTTTATCAACAGTTCAAATTCATTTCTAATCTCGCCAACAAATTCACCATTTATTGTTTCAATATAAAACGGCATGTATTCTTCTTCGGTTGCATTATCGATTACGGAAGATAATACCTTTTTAGGTGTTATTTCAAGATAGAACGTAAATTCTTTAGATGAAGATAATTGTCTTAAAATATATGTATCTTTTTCTTTAGTAAAACCATATTTTAATAACTTACTATCTTGGTATTTGAAACGGTTAAAACGCTTGGAAATATCGTGCATTTTGATCACCGGTTTTTATTATATCAAAAAAAGATAAAAACAAAAGGTTTTTATCTTTATCTGATTTGCACTAGGGCTTGTCCTGATTCTAGAGTAGCAATATTGTTTTCAATAGTATTGCTATCTTGAATTACAGCCATTACTTTTTCATTTTTCTTTAAAGCTTCGATTATTTCTAATTCTAAATCGATAGTTTTACTTGTTATATATGCACCAAAGGCTGCTTCTTCACCCATTACATCTAAATTAGCTAAATCAAATTCTTTAGTTGATACTTCTTTATATGTTGTTGTGTATTCGTGTAATAAAGCACGGATTTTGCTTAAGAAGGCTTTCTTTTCTTCAGTTTCTAATGGTTGACACATATAAACAAGATTATTAATACTAGCTAATTGTTGATTCTTTAATGAATCAGTATTAGTTTTAATCTCCACTCCTGGTTGTTTTCTTAATAGTTTTAAGGCTTTATGGTTAACTATTTTATTTCTAATTCCGTCAGTAAGAATAATACGAAGATCTTTTACAACAAGGAAAGCAACACTAGCGCAGCCAGAAAAAAATCCTAAGGCAAAAAATAAGCATGCCCAAAGCGGATGTGTCTCACTTGTCAAAATTGCTGCAGCAACATTTACTGGTGATGCCGAAAGTAGAGCTCCAGTACCAATTAACTTTTTATTAATAATACTTTTTTCTCTTTTTAATTGACTTAAATAAATATTTTTATTTTCACCAGATGGTTCCATAGTTCCTTCTTTTATTTTATCAATTATTTCATCTTCTCTAGTAATTCTGTCGCTTAAGGAAACTAAATCATGGAGTTTTTTAGTTACTTCATCATATTTACTTGCTTGATAATTTCTTAATCTTTCAGGAGATATATGAAGTGTATAATAATGTCCTTTATAATATACTCTAAAGAAAGAACAATCTGTTGAACATCTAATTGAATAATTATCATTGTGTTTGTTTATTTCTTTAGACATAATACGATAAAACTTGTCAAAAGTCATATCAGGAATATCTTCACAATGTCCACCATATTCCCTTGTTGCTGAAACGATATTTAAGCTATTAATAAATATTTTCCCATTTGGCATAAAATCACTTCCTATGGCGTATTATATTATGGTTTTAAGGTGTTTCTGTCAAATTCTCCTATAAAAAAAACACTACAAAAGTAGTGTCTTTTAAGCTAATCTTTTACCAGCAGTCATTTGTTGAATTTTTTGTTCAACAATAGATGATTGTTGTTCTAGTGATTCTGTTTCTTGACCCTTTTTCAATAATTGTCCTATTTCTAGTTCTAAGTCAACAACCTTTTTCATGTAATCTGCTTTTAGCATTATTTCTTCATTAGCTGTAAAACCAAATAATTCAGGATTTCTTTCTTTTTCAATTAAGAATAATTTATCTTGTTTATATTCATCTAATAAAATAGTTATTCTTTCTAAATATCTTGCTTTAGCGTTTGGACTTAAATTTTGAATTGAATATAATAATTTATTAATTTCAATTAAGACTGGATCATCGATTCTTCTAGATTCATCTTGTGAAGTTTCAATTATTTTAGTCTTTTTCAATTCTCTTAGTTTTTTTAAGATGTTTTTTAATTTAATTGAATCTAAGCCCTCTTTAAATGATAAATGAAGTAAACCAATAGCACCAGTAACAACTGCTACTACCATAGCAAGTCCACCGGCATTTGATAATTCATGTGATGGGTTTAGATCTTGTAATGCTTTTATGAAAATAACTGTACTTACGGAAAATACAGATAGAAAAGCTCCACTTGCAGCTAAGCCTTTTAAGGCTTTGCTGGCATCCTTTTTAAGATATAAAGAATAGACCTTTTTTTCATGAGCAGTAGCTTCACTTGGATCAAGTTCAAGTCTTTCTATAGATTCCTCGTCATTTTTCTTTGTTTTATATACTTCTAGCAAATGATGAAGTTTTCTTGTTTCTTCATCATAGATTCCTTTTTTATAATTTTTCATTCTTGCGGGAGACATAGTTAAGATATTCTTTTGACCAGCAAAAGTAAGTACAAAATAACCATTATCATTGTATTCAATTGAATAATCTTTATCTTGCTTTAGACCTTTTAAAAATCTATTAATAAAATCATTAAGAGATATATCAATATACATAGGTTCATTCGAACAAAAATGTTCATCACCAGATAATAAGTGATTTACTCTATTTAAATCATCTAATCTTGCTTCATTAATAGCCATAATAATCCCCCCTTTAGTAGGATGAATTATACCATAAAAACGCCCAAAAATAAAATTTTGGTATATAAAAAGCACTAATATTTTAGTGCTTTTTTCTTAACATTTTTATGGGTTTTATACCATTTTAGGAATTCTTTAGTTCCAGAAGTATGTAGTTCATTACGATTGTGTCTTTCTTCTTCAGTCATTTCAGATAATGTTTTATCACAACCATCAGGGATGAAAACATGCCAAAGTTTAGACCATTGGGCTTCTTTATCTAGGCCATGTTGTTCATAAGTTATAACACCAGGACTTCTGCCATAGAAGGTATGAAAATCTACGCCATCGTAATAAGTTGTGCAATCCATAAAGTAAGCATGGCGATCTTTAACATCTTTCATAGTTTCTAAAAGTTTAGGAATGTCATCAGCTACTCCACTTCTTTTAACAAAGGCACCTGGATAACCGGGTTCGCCTGGATAGTTTTCTATATAAAAACCTGCATCTGTTACAAAGACTTCGGTATGTAACATATTATAAGCATTTAGTGCTTTAGCTTTAGATATTAAAGTAATATCATTTATTTCTGGCTCTGCGAAATCATAATCATAGAAATCGACATCGATTCCTTCTTGTTCAAACTTTTTTTTGACACTTAAATATTTACCATGATTACCTGTTACATATGTTAGCATTACAATTCCCCCTTATAACGGTATAATTTTTTAACAACACTTGGATCATAATCAACTTGTGATAAAGTCATATTTTTCTTTTTAGCAATATAGTTACATAATAAGACTGATTTTAAAGCTAAGATGTATTCTCCTACTATGCGATCTATATGATTAGCTCTTAGAGTAATTACATTTTTATAATTATGTGATATTAGAGCTAGAAGCATTTTATCAAAATCTGTTTCTTGATTAATTAAATAAATTAAGGTATGTTTCTCTTTATTATTACTTGATGTTACAGAACGTCCATGACAGTATTCATATTTTTCATGGAGAACTGGAAGTGCAATTCCTGCTTCAACCATTGTTGATTCAAGAATATGCGAAGCAGTATTGGTATCATCACCAGTCATTATTTCAAATACTTCACTATTAACATTTTCACTAATATGATTTTTATAAAAGATATCTTGAATAAGATATTTTAAATAATCTCTTTCATTAATTCCTTGTTTGTGTAAGTAATATTTTAACATTTCCCCCATGGGAATTAAAGTAGTTGCTTCAGAAATAAAGGAGTTTTCTTTATCCATATTTTCATGATAAAGTCTTATTTCTTTATTATGTAAAGATTGTTCATTAGCATGGACAAGAATTGAATTTGGATATTTTTGTAAAGCCATTAATACTCCATGTGTACTACCACTCCAAGAATATGCTACTAGGTTATTAATACCTTTTAAATTATAGATTGCATCTCTTGGTGTAGCATTAATAGATATTAAGCCCTTTTTTGTTAAGACTTTAGAACCAAAGATAGCAACTGGGAAACTTCCACCTGTTCCAATTGAAACAGTTGGTTCTTTTATAGTATCTAATACTTGGTAGTTTTTTTGGCTATCAATATTTTCATTAGCGTTAAGTAACCGATCCTCTAACTTAGAAAAAGTTATGTTATCGGGATCTGATGAATGAGCCATACTATCACTTCCTTAATTACATATTAACACTAGTATAGGAAGTATTTGGTCTATATAAAAAAAAGAATTACTATTTGTAATTCTTTTTAAAAAGTATCATTTAATAATTCTATTTCTTTTATATCTTTTAAACCAAACTGACGCATGTCTTCCCTTAATTCACAGTAAGCTACACAGTACCAACCATCTTTAAATAAAAACATTTCCGCTGGTTCAATGACGCGATAATTAAGACCATTTGATTTAGAAACATAAAGGATTTTAACTTTTCTTTTTTCTTTAATTCCTCTAGTTAAAATATTATATTTATTTTGATCTTCAGGAGTTAATTTAATTTTATATTTATTAGTATCTATTCTAATCTCTTGTTTTAAAACATAACCGCCATAAGGACCCATAATAGTATCAATGAAGATTCCAGCTTTTTCTAAGTCTTCTTTATAGACTCTAATCATTCTCGGAGTTACTTCAAGAGTTTCAGATAGTTCTTTAATACTATATTTTCTTCCACTACTTAATAGTTGTAACATTGTTAAAGTATTTGATAATTTAGACATAATGTCACATCCTTGAAATGTATTATAACAAATTTTATTATTTTGTGTTAGAATAACAAACAAGTTTAGGGATGGTATGATGTATTTATATTCTGTAAATGCTAGAGATGAAGATCATAATATTGAAACTTCTTTAGAACATTTAAGAAAGATTTTAGAATCTGGTTATATTCTAACAAGAGAAACATTAGGAATGTCTGGTTGGGGTTTTAATGGTAAGAGTTATATTTCTTTAGCAGATTATGACAAAAGAAACGAAATGGCTTATGAGTATTATAATTCTTATTATTTATATGCTAATAATTCTGTTTCAATTATGATTGATCCAAAGAAAGTAGATACTAAAGTACCTAAACTAGTAGAACCAGTTGAATTTTCACTACTGTCACATATTCGTTTTATTTTAGCAGCTTGGGGAATTCTTGATGGTTTATATTCTGATTTACCAGATGAAGTTCAAGTTAAAGGAAGAATTAAGAGTGATACTTTTACAGGAATTACAATCCCTACTTTAATGATTGCTCACAATTATGATATTAATAAAGTTAAAGAATTATATATAAGAATTAAAATGTTATTAGAAAAATTAAAATATAATTTAGAAGTATATGATATTTCTAGTTTAGAAAAATTAGAAGAAGATAATATTGAAGACATAATAAAAAGGAGTCTTTAGACTTCTTTTTTATTATTTTTTAATGGACATAATGGGTCAACTTCATCCAAGTTTCCATATAGGTCTAGTGAACGAGCACGGCAGCCACCACGGCAGACTGGATATAGTTTACATTTTTCACATACTGGATTTCCTTTGATACATGAACATTTTAGGGATTTTTCCCAAAGTTTCATGTAATCATCATCTTTGATATTTCCAATATCATATTTTTCACCCCAGAAGATACATGGTGAAACAGTACCTACTTCGTCTAACCAAATAGCTTCTTTACCACAGTGGCAACCGAAACCATTAGTTCCAACCCAAATCTTATTATTTGGTTGGTTAGGATAAACGATAGTTACTTTATCAGATTTAAGTGACTTCATTATTTTTAAGAACTCAATATATTGTTCTTGGTTTATTACTAAATCTTTATCCTTAGCACGACCAAATGATAATAATGGTGTGAATCTAATCAAATCAATTTTATATTTTTCAGCTATTTTAACTAAGGCTTCACATTCATTAATATTGTATTTATTAATAGACATTCTTAAAGCTGTACGACCTTTATAATATTTCTTTAGTAACTCTAAAGCTTTAATCGTACGGTCGAATGTTCCTTTACCTCTTAGTCTTTCATGATTTTCTTTTAAACCTTCAAAGCTTACCCATAGGTAATCTAAATCTAAAGTATTTAATTTCTTTAGTACTTTTTCAGTTAAAAGTAAACCATTAGTAACAATAGAAATTGCTAATTGTTTTTTCTTACCATATTTTAAGATATCAAATAGATCTTCTCTAGTGAATGGTTCCCCACCACCTAAGCAGATATAGAATGTACCATTCTTTTGCATATCATCAAATAGTTTATAAATTTGTTCAGTAGTTAATTCTTTAGCTTGTAATTCGCCAGATGATGAAAAGCATTGAATACATCTAAGATTACATTTCTTAGTTAGATTCATAGAAATCTTTAATGGTGCACTAATTTGATTTTCTTTAGGTTGATCAATTAGTTTGTATTCGCCATCTAGCATCTTTTTTATTTGAGCTGATGCTTCCTTATCATAGTAGTATTCTTTTTTATTTTTAGAATCATATACTCTACTACCAAAGTATTCATTAACTATAAAATATCGCTTCATTTATTACCTCCCGAATATTTTATTTTTGTTGTATGTCCCCCAGCATGAACATCTAGATTTTTTCCACATGCTCTTGTACAGGATTTTGGTTTTCCTGTAGCGATGCTTTTGCAACCAAAACTTTTAAATAGATCATGGAAAAATTTTCCTTCCACTATTTCTTTAATGGATTTATCATATGCACTTAAATTATCTTGTGTATATAATTTATATTCATTTAGTTCAGATTCATCTTTTACACCATGAATTACTTTGTACATTACTTGTTGGTAAACTGTACAACATGGGAAGACTTCTCCTTGAGCACTTAAGAAAATGCCTCCACTTTTAATAGCGCCACAATCAATTGGAACACTATCAAAATAGTTATCAATTGTTTTATATTCTTTAATTAATTCAAGTAATTTATCTTCACTAGTGTTTCTGTATTCTTTATTAGTTGGTAATTCAATGTTATAAATCTTTTTACCAGTACTATCATATACTGGATGTTTTCCATAACCTAGAATTGTACTATCTAGTTGTTCATCATGTTCATATAAATTCTTTAAGAAACGACTAGTCTTTTTAATTTGGAAAGCAGCGAATCCTAGTTCTTCACTCATTTTACGAGCAGCTTCAACTTGATGTTCATTGTGTTTAAAGACAATGAAATCCCAACCTGCTCTACCACCAGCATTAATATAAGCTTTAGCATTTCTAATTACAGTATTAAAGTCCGTATTTCTTCTATGAAGAGAATGAGTTTCATCAACACCATCGATACCGAATATTACAGTACCATTGTGTTTTTTCATGATCTTAGCTAGATCACTCCACCACTCTTCATCATATAATCCACCATTAGTGTAGATATCAATATCTACATTAGGATTACATTTATAGATATATCTTAAAATCTTTTTTAAATCACGATCACAAATAGGTTCACCATAAACACCGCAAACACTAATTAGTTTAAGTTTCTCTATAAATTCAGGTTTAAGTAAAGTCTTGATGTCTTTTATTGTAAGCTCTGAAATGGGCAAATCATCCCTTGGCTTACCTTTGAAGTTCCTATTACACATAGGACACATGGCATTACATTTAGTGGTAAGTTCTAGATGTAAGCCAGTAACATTTTCATAACTAAACATCTTTTTCATAATTACATTATATCTCATTCTTTGCTATTAGTTATATCTCATTTTTTTAATAAAACTATAATTTGCTTTTATACCCTTGTGAAAGCATAATTAATTCTTATAACTTTTTGGTATTTTTTCTTGGTATAATTTTCTTAGGATATTATGAGGTAAAATATGGTTGAGTTTGACATTGTTCTTAGTGACATAAGACTAAGAGTACTTTGTGAAAGTTATAAGAAGGGTTTAATTTGTGAATTAATGAAAGGACATTCTTATATAGAAGAACCAAAAGGTATCGCGACCTATAATCTGGTATTAACAGATAAAGAACTTACCAAGCTAAATGGTACTTACGTAAGAAAAATTGATAAATGGTTTGATAATGCAGCGTGTGACATTTGGATAGATAATCCTAATCGTGTTGTCTATATGGGTAATATCAAAGCTTCGACGGAAGAGTATCGTAAAAAAGTGATACAATACTTTACTTGTAATTTATTTAATCGTTTAATTGAAGAAAAAGGTTATATAGCCTTCCACTCTTCTGCTGTTGAAAAAGATGGAGATGGTCTCGCTTTTATCGGGGCACGTAATGCTGGTAAAACCAATTGTATGTTAAATATGATGGATGGTGGTTTTAATAGTATTACTAATGATAAATTAGCAATGCAATATGATGGTGTTAATCTAAATGGTTATGGTGTTGCTCAAGATGTTTCAATTAGAATGGATTTGGGATTTAGATCACAAGAGAAAAATAAAAAGTATTTACCATATGCAGAACGTGAAGGTTTAGTATTTACTGATGAAAACAAAATGGATGGAAACAATATTCATTTGGATTCAGTCGAACTAGCTCATTTAAATGGTGTTGAACAAGTTCCGGAAACTCACATTAGACATATCATCTTCCCTAAGTATGATAGTAGTATTGAAGAAGCTATTGTCAGAAGAATAGAACCAGATAAAGCAAAAGAATTAATACTATCACAGAGGTTACCTATTGTTCATGATACTAATAAATTCTTATATCTAGTTAATACTGGAAGAATAGCTTATTACAGTGAAGATGAAATAATAAGACAGATGAATCTCTTAGATAATTATGAAGTTATTCAAGGAGAAAAAAGTGCAGATAGTTTTGTTAAGAAGTTAACAAAAATACATAGAAGTTAATACAAAAAAAAAAGTAACAATTGTTACTCTTTTTTATAATCCCATCTTTTCTTTAACAGTATCAAAGTATAGTTTGTTTGATTCTGGGAATGTTAGGTTGTCTGGTAATTCATCTGATAACATTATTTCTGACATTTCATATTCTTCTGGTAGTTTTTCTAATTCTTCGATTTCACAATAGCATAATAAACCGAATGTAGAAATCTTATAAACACAAATAGGAGTTACTTTTATCTTTGTTGCACCAGTTTCTTCATACATTTCTCTTTTAGCTGCTTCTTCCCAAGTTTCTCCTTCTTCGATGTGTCCTCCAGGAATTTCCCAACCATTTCTTTTTTTATTGTATGAGAATAAGAATTTACCTTGATAGCGACATACACACACTACTCTTGTGTATTCAGATTCATCGCAATAACCCAAGTCATAAGTATTAATTTCAAACATAACGCAATTACCTTTCTATAGTTTTATTATAACAATAATTAAAACTTTTAAAAAGTAAATATCTATAATAAATTCTTATATCAACATAATTATTTTTTTAATTCTTTAATCTTTTTAAGATCATTCATTGGTATAAGATATTCTTCCCCTTTAAGCATATTTTTAATTTTAAATGCTTTATTTTTTATTTCGTCTTCGCCTAGAATGATAACAAATGGGATTTGTTCTTTGTTGCAATAATCTAAAGATTTTTTAAGTTTTTTATCAGTCATTTCAATGTCTACTTTATAACCTAAATCTCTTAAACCATTTGCTAGTTTTAAAGATTCAACTTTAGTATTCATTGGAATGATAAAGATATCAATATTACTATTACCTTGGAAGTCTTCCCTATCTTTTAATAAAGCAAAGATAGATGTTAAACCAAAGGAGACACCAACTGCTGGATAGATGTTTCCATCAGCAATGAAATCAGTAATCATTTTATCGTATCTACCGCCACCACCAATAGCACAGTTTAATTTACCTGATGTTTCATATACTTCAAAGACATTACCTGTATAGTAATCTTGACCACGAGCTAAGGAAGGTGTAAAAGTTGTATATTTTAATAATTTAAGTTTTTGTAAATATTTGGTTAATTCATTTAATTCTTTTAAACCTTCTTTTAATAACTCATTATCAGTATTTGTAAACTTTTTATTTAAACTATCTAAATCTAATTTGAAGTATTCAAGTAAACGATTGATTTGAACTTTAGTTAAACCATTACTTACAAATTCATTAGTTAATTCAAATTCAGTTAGTTTATCTATTTTGTCAATTGTGGTAATTGTTGTTGAAATTAATTCTTCGCTAATACCAGCTTCGATGATTAAAGCCGACATTAATTTACGTGAATTATATTTGATGTTAATTGGGATTTTAAGTTTATTAAAAGCATCAACATATAAAGCCATTAATTCAGCTTCGATCATCTGATCATCAAGTCCAACGACATCAACATCACATTGAGTGAATTCACGATCACGACCAACTTTCACTGGTCCATCTCTAAATACTTTATTAATTTCATATCTTTTAAATGGTAATCTAATTTCATTTTTATTTAAAGCTATGAATTTAGCGAAAGGAACTGTTAAGTCATAACGAAGTCCTAGCTTACGATTCCCTTGATCTTTAAGTTTATAGATTTCATTTAAGATATCGTTTGTTTCATCATACTTTCCAGCTAACATATCAAAGTAACAAAGAATTGGTGTTTCAATCGGTTGATAACCATATCTTTCAAAGGTATCTTTTAAAATACCATTTATATAATTTCTAATTACTTGTTCTTTAGGTAGGAAGTCATAACCTCCTTTAACATTTTGAATTATCATTTTGTTTTCTCCTTTCTAATTCTTTTAAAGTGATGTCTAGAGCTTCTTTTGGAGAAGAAGCTCTAAGACATTTAAGTCTTTTTCGATTGTCAAAATATTTGTTAGACATTTTCTTTGCCCAACCTTCAAATTTATCAACAGTAATAATTGGAATATTTGCTTGATAAGCAATAGCCATTTCGGTAATTGTTCCAGAACCACCCGAGATAGCGATAATCGCATCACAAGAGTTTACTAAAACAAATTCTCTTCCGCCACCAATTCCTAAACCACAAGGTATTAGAACTGTTGGTTTGAAGTCTCCCCAGATTTTTTTATCTTTATCTGGAGAGACACCAACGGTAATTCCACTGTATTTAGATGCTTCTATAGCAGCTTCTGTTGATAAAGAGGAGTACTCTTTTTCAGCACCGTAAACTAAAATATTATTTGACTTCGCAATTAATCTTCCAAGTTCTTTAGCAAATTCTAAACATTCATTATTATAGTTTAAGTCAGCTGCTGAACCCATGATTCCTATCTGATACATGCTCTAAACCCCCTTTTTAATGCTTTAACGACAGTGTCACTATCATTAGTGTAAGTTATTTTTTCTGGAAGTTCAGAGACCATAATATCGCGTTTGGTAAGTCTTCCTGATTCTTCCCATAAAGCGATTGATCTTTTAAGGCAGCCATAAGAGAATGGGTTTACATTTTGTAGAGGAACAGATGCTCTTTCATCTGCTTCACCAAATGGTTTAAAGTATGGGGACTTTAAGATTTGTCCACCTTCTCTTACTGAGATACCGGAACCGGCTACACCATAGTAGAAATCTCTTTCACAGATTTGGTCGATGACATCTCTACTCATTAGGAAGCCACATTTTAAACCAGCATATAGAGTGTTATTAAAGTAGTCATATCCTTCTCTACTTGATATACACGCTCTAATACCAACTACGGAGATTCCGTTTTGGCTAAATTTTCGAATAATTGTTTTTAAAACAGTACCCGAGAAGACAACATCATCTGCTAAGATTATTTCTTTGGTATTCATCTTTTTAAATAGTTCACTAAGTTTAGCTATTTGTTTATCAACTGAATACTTATCATTTGGTTCCTTTCTCGATACTAAATCACTAGATTTATCTAATCTTGTACAATCTAGGAAGAATGTATATCTATTATCTACTCCTAAATATATTTTATCTAGCGATACAATGGGGATAGATACCTAGTACATCTTTAATAGAATTATAAATACTAAGTACCATATCCTCCTCACTTATAATTGTTGTTTTTGTAAATATTTCATTTACCTGTCTTTTGAAGTCTTTTCTTAAATCTTCAATAAAGCTTTTGCTTGGAATAACAATTCCCGGATAGTTATAATCTAAATTATTATAACCATTTAATATTAAGTTTATATCGTTTGAATAAACGATACCTTCATTTATTTTTTTCATCATAATTTCCTCTTTCTTTTTTTAATTTTTTGTTTTAATTTATATAAAAAAGCTATACAAGTGGTACCTGTATAGCTTTTATTTCTATATATAAATTAACTAAATACAAGCACCACAAATAGCACTTGTACCTCGGACATTTTAATGTCGAATTAACAAGTGCAGATTATTATGATGATGTACTTTAGTTATTAAGTATAACATAAATAATCTTCCTTTCTTGGCATAAATGATAATATATTCTTTTTCATTTGTCAATTAGAAATAGAAAAAGAGCTTTCGCTCTTATTCTGAATAATTAATCTTGATAGCACCAACGCCACCATCGATGTCGATATAGTTTTCACCATCCCCGATTGTAGTTTCACTACCATAGCTTTCACCATTGATAGTTAAAGAACCAAGTCCTTTACTAACTTTTAAACGATAGTCGTTACGAGAACCTAATAATTTGATATTAGCTTCACCTACACCACAATCGATATCACTATGTCCAGTTACTACAGCTTCGATATCTAATTTACCAGCACCCATATCTAAATCTAGATTATGTAGAACTGAATTATAGATTTCCATAGCCCCAGCTCCACCATCGATATCAGCAATACCAGTTGCATTGATGTTATCCATAATAGCTTTACCAGCTCCTAAGTTAATATCTACTTTACTAGCGTTGATATTAGCTATTTCAACACGACCAGCTCCGCTTTTTAAAATGAAATCTACTAGATTATAATCTTTTGGTAGATAAATGATAACATCACTATCAATTTTATTTCCAATATGGAATTCTTTTGTTTGTCTAACTATTAATTTTTTATCGTCGATTTTTGTATAAACATTTTTATTATTAGTTTCGATTTTTGGTTCAATACCTTCTTTGATAAAGATATTAGCACTATTAATATCTACTTCTAAGTAAGCAAAATCTTTACTAACTTCTAATGTTTTATAGTTATCTAGTTTGTAGTTATCATCATTAGTTAGGAATCTTCCTAATGCTAGAACAGCAGAAACAATACCACTAATAATACTAACAATTAAGAAGACTGCTAAAGCTACAGCTAGATATTTTATTATTTTTTGGGTTGTTGTCATTTAATCTCAACTCCTCCAAATAAGCAAGTTCCGTTAATATAAAGAGTTTTTTTATGATCATTAGCTCTATCTTTACGTTCGTCGCTTATACCGCCAAAGAATGATGATGAAACTATTTTAACATTAACATTATCTGGTGTTAAGATTTCAATGCCACCAAAGATGGCACTGCATTTAATTATAGAACCGTCTTTAACATCAGCAGATCTTAAATCTAATTTCATACCACCAAAGACAGCATCTAATGTACAACCAGAAAAATCTTGATTAGCAAGATTGATATCTTGACCAGCAAATGTTGCTGCATAAGAGTCATCGCTAATTTTGCCATTCTCTGCCATTTCATCTCTTACTTTATTACTTAGCATATCTTTAAATATTATAGATAAACCAATTAGAATTAAAACAGCTGGGAAGAATACTTTCCATAGAATGTCGAAACTTATTAATCCTCTAGCAGCTAGTAATAAAAGAACACCTATTACTAAAGCAATAATATCTCCTGTTTTATCTTTGTCAGTTAATAAACCAATAAAAGCAGGAATAATTATAAATAATGTCCACCAGCCATTAAAGAAAATATTAATGTCAGCAACACCAAAAGCTTTTAATAGTAATATGATACCTATAACAATTAATACTATACCAAGTATAATATTTGTTCTTTTCATATACATAAAACTTCCTTTCTTAGTTTTATTATATAACTTTTTAATTAATTTAGTTATAAAAATACCTAATATAAAAAAACAAGATTATTAATCTTGTTTCTTAGAATTTATAAAATTAAATAGTTCTTTGTCAGGGTCGACAGGTTCGATTATTCTATCTTTAATACCTGGACATTCTTTTTCTAATTGTTTAATTTTAAAATTACTTATTTGTTTATCAGTTAATCTTTTTTCTCTATTTAAGAGTTTTATTTCTTCTTCATTTAAATGAAGATCATCATAGATTATTTTTTTTATGGCAACACGCATTTCATCGTCTGTCATTTTTTTGTAATCAATTTTGTCTTCGATACATTCACTTATTAATTCTTTATGAGTATAATTATTTACTTCGTTACGAGCATCTCTAGCTAGCTTTAAACCTAATTCATTTAATGAATTATCTATCATAGGAATTCCTCCTTTGTGTTTTATATTATAACACAAAATTATAATATTGCTAGCTTTTATAAATTTTTATTATTGGTAATAGCTAGTTTAGAAACTAATGATTCTAATACAGTTGGAGATAAAGGTGCTAATGTAATGTTTCTATTAACAGTTAACTCTTCTACTAAAGTATTATAGTTTTCAATGTTATTAGCTAATGATAGTTGGAAAGCTTGTAATAAACCATAGATATAGTTACGTTCTTCTTCATATTTTAAACTTTTGCTATATAGTAATTCTTCTTCAAATTGTTCTATTTCTTCTAGTGTTAAATTATATTTGATGTATAACTCAGAAAGATTTGTATTTCCATTAATTATTTCTTTTTTTAGGAGTAATGATTTAGCATCAAAAGATATAAAGGATAATCTTTCTTTTAAATAGTTATAATCATTTAATTGTTCAGAGATGATAAATTCAATTAGAATTGGAGGTATTTCATTATTCATTTTGTTTTGACTAAAAGCTTGTTGTCTATTCATTAGAAAGTGTGTAAATTCATGTAATAATAAATAAACATCAGATATGGTATTGGTTTTATAGAAGTGTACTTCATTTTTATATGTAAATGATTCGTTTCTTTTAGTATTACTATTAGATGAATTATAAGCATAAATAACTGGCTTAGCTTGATTTTGTTCAACTAGCATTTGTTTAAATAGTTTTAAGTATTCAGGATTAATTTTATTTAGAATATCTTCAATGATAAGTAATGATTCTTCATATGGTTTTGCTTCTAATTGATAAGGTAATGGTTCGAGATTAATTAGTTGTTTAGCAAATCTAATTATTTGTTCTTCCCCTTCTAAGCTATAACCTTTATATTCTAAAGATAATCTATTTATAAATTCACTACTTAAAGCCATGGTATTCATTCCTTCTTAGTGATAAGTTTTTAATTAATTCTCTATTACCTAGAGGATCAATTAAGAAAGAATCATGGCCGTTGGAAACGGTCGCTTCTTGATTGGAAAAATCAGTAGCATCTACAAAGTCTGCTGGAATTTGATATTGTAAACGATTAGATGGATTACGCATTATTCTTTTATCAATATAACCGTATTTATTAATGAATTTAACACGAGCAAGTCCATCATGATATTTATAAGCTTCATGGAAATAAATTGGTGTTATTTGAGTTCCATCTAAACTAGAAAAATATCCTCTTCTTTCTTGATATGTTGCAATTAAGGTATCTTCATTTCCATCCTCTAAGAAATCCACTATCGGTTCTAGTATTAATTCTCCTTTAGGATTAATAGCTCCATAGCGATATTGATATTTCTTTTCAATATGTTGAACAATTCGATAAGAAGAAAATTTCTTTAAACCTTGAAATTCTTCTTTAGCTCTTTCATAACCGATAATAAGAGCATTATTTGGTAATACTTGATAAATATCAAACCAATTAGGTATTAATATTTTATTGTGAATATCTACTAAGTTATAAACTGTTTTAGTTTGAGGATTGAGCATCCCAAAGTCCCCTATTGTATTGTAGGTTATGGTGGCAGAAACTAATCTATTCTCCCCAATGATATCTATAGTTTCATATGTCATATTTACACCCTCCAATTATAATTATTATAACATAGAAAAAAGGAGTTATTACTCCTTTGTTATTTTAGTTAATTTTAATACTTCATTAACATTTGAAACTGGAATTATTTCTAGTTTTTGTTTTACTTCATCAGGTACATCTTTTAAATCTTCAAGATTTTGTTTAGGGATGTATACTGTTTTAATTCCTGATCTTTCAGCAGCCATTAGTTTTTCTGGTAAACCACCTATTGGCATAACAACTCCACGTAAGGATACTTCACCAGTCATTGCTGTTTTATTATCTACTGGTTTATTCATTACTAGGGATGCTAATGCTGTAGTTAAGGTTATACCTGCACTTGGTCCATCTTTAGGAACAGCTCCTTCAGGAACATGAATGTGTAAATCATTTTCACTAAATAGTTTAGCTTTAGTTGGGAATAATGCTTTAACTAAACTAATAGCAATTGATACTGATTCTTTCATGACATCTCCTAGTTGACCTGTAATAATTACATTACCTTTACCTTTGGTAAATAAAGTTTCTATAAATAAGATATCCCCACCAGCAGATGTCCATGCTAAACCAGTTACAATACCTGGTTTTTTTATTTCATTAATACGGTCATGATGAATTGGTTTCATATCTAAATAGTTATCAACTGTTTTAGCTGTTATATCAATAACTTGTTTTTCTTCTTTATTTAATTCAACAGCTACTTCACGACCTAGTTTATTAATAACTTTCTTTAAGCCACGAACACCAGATTCCATTGTATAGTTATTAATTAATAATTTTATAGCACTATCACTAATTGTTATTTTGTCTTGTAAACCTATTTCTTCAATCATATTTGGAATTAAATGATTCTTAGCAATTTTGAATTTTTCAATTGGCGTATAACCATTGAATTCAACTACTTCCATACGATTTAATAATGGTTCTGGGATTGTATCAGTTGTATTAGCTGTACAAATAAATAGAACATTAGATAAATCATAAGGAACATTTAAATAGTGATCAGTAAATGTTTTGTTTTGTTCTGGATCTAGAACTTCTAGTAAAGCACTAGCAGGATCGCCATTATATGATGAAGCTAGTTTATCTACTTCATCTAGAACCATTACAGGATTAGATACACCACTCTTTTCTATGCCATCCATAATACGTCCTGGCATAGCACCAATGTAAGTTCTTCTGTGTCCTCTAATATCAGCTTCATCTCTTGAACCACCTAAACTTACTCTAACATATTTACGATTTAGAGCATCAGCAATAGATTTACCAATAGATGTTTTACCTGTTCCTGGAGGACCGACAAATAAAATAATAGATCCGCTTTGTTTTTTATTTAAATTCATTACAGCAATTTGCTCTAGAATTCTTCTTTTAACTTTCTTTAAACCATGATGATGTTTATCAAGAATCTTTTCAGCTTTTTTAAGATTAATCTTACCTTGCTTAGCTGGTTTCCAAGAAAGACTTGTAATAAAGTCTAGATAGTCATATAACATACCATATTCTGGTGATGTAGAATTTTCTTGTTCCATTCTTTTAAGAATCTTAGAAGCTTCTCTTTCAGCTTCGTCATTCATACCAGATTTTTTAATCTTTTGTTCAAACATTTTTATTTCAGAAGTATTTTCAGGATGTAATTCATCTAGTTCTTTTTGTAAGTAATCTATTTGTTTTTTTATAGCTACTTCACGATATAATTTATGATCTTCTTCTTGTTGAACATTTTCTGCTTCATTAGATAATTCTTCTAATTCGATAGATTCACGAAGAATTTTTTCAATCTTTTTATTTCTCTTACTAACGCTATTTTCTTCTAGTAATGAATATTTTTCTTCAGGATCAATTGGTAACCAAGAATTCATCATACATGCTAATTCATTAATATCTTTAATTTGAACAATATATGATCTAACAAGAATACCCCATTGAAATTTGTTTAAGAATGATAGTAATGATTTTTTTAATTTACTTAGAACATTAGTTGTTTCTTTTTCATCAGCATCATTATTATCATCTAACATACGAATACTTAGATAAACATTAGAGTTTTCTAATTCAATGTTTTCAATTTCTACTCTTTCTTTAGTTTCAATGACAATGTATCCATTAGAATTGATTTCAGATACTATTCCGGAAACACCTATTTTATAAAAGTAATCTAAAGAAATATTCTTTTTATTAAATTCTTCTTTGCAAACAAGAATAACTACTTTTTTACCTACTTCGATTTCTCTTTTACTAATATCTTGAACTATTTCCGTAGGAAGATATAGTTTAGTATTTGGTAAAACAATAGTATCAAATAGTGGGATTACTAACATAAGTATTCCTCCTTTTATGCAAAATATAAAGCTTTCCAAGGAAAAGCTTTAATTTTTTTTATTATTATATATTTTGCTAGATTAAAATTCAATAGCTTATATTAAACTCATATAGATTTGTTTTAGATTTTGTTCTTCGATATAAAGATCTCTTAAAACAGCATAGGCTTGTTCAATTGTTAGCTTTTGAAAGCAATTTTTATCTTGAAGGAGTTTTCTAATTAAAAGATGTTTATCATATTCTTTTTTATTATGAAGATTTCTTTTTAAGATTTCTTCATTTAATTCTTGTAATCTATTTAACATGTTTTTCTCCTCCTTTGATACCAGGTATTTCCGGATCTTCTTTATCAATATATTCATAGGTTGAAGCATTAAATAGGATTTGTAATTCTTCAGCTGTTAGTTCTTTAAATGGTTCTCCCGGATAGTAAACATAGTACTTAACAATAAAATCAGGTCCTTCAGGAATTCTAATTGAGAAGATTGCTTGCGGTCTAGCTACTGTTTCCCTATTAGGTGTATTTTCACGAATAATAGTTATTGCAAAGTAATCTTTTTGTTCCTGTTCCGTGAATAGTATTCTACGTAAATGTAAAATATAAGCCATAGCGTCCATGCCTTGTAATTTAGTAGCATTTACTTTAGCAACTAAGATATCAACTTTTTCACGGGCATCAACATGTCTTACTTTGTCAGTAGTTCCTAAATATTCAGGTAAAATATCATCAAATGTTTCTTGCTTACCTACTTCATTACCTGTTATCTGTTTTTCTTGGTTAGCAATTAAACGATAAACCATTTCATAAGCATGATAGAATTCTTCTCTTGTTTGTTGGCATTTATTATGACATGAAATACCAACTAAACCTTGATTTACTTTAGCACGCATTAAGTCACCATTTAAAATACTTGTTACAGCATCAGCTTCAACAATGTATTTGCCAATACGTAATTCAATATTAGAGTGACCTCCACCAAAGCCATTTAATAAAGCTTGGTAAGTAGAAAAACTAATACCTAATTCAGCTACTAGTTTTTCATAAATAGCTGTAAATTCATAACAAACAACACGATTATTAGTTGGTGTTATTTTGGCAACGTTTTCAACTTCTTCATGACGAAGTGCTACTGGTCCTCTTTGATGAACAGCATAGAATTCTTCATCATAAGTTAAGACTTTGCACATCTTGATATAAATATAAATTGCTTTTTCTAGAAGAGTCAAATAAGGAGGCATATCTTTTAAGATTAATTTTCTTAACTCTTCATTTACTTTTATTTGATTAAAATTAAAATCTTCATTTTGAGTAATACGATTAACTGCTTCAATATCAATATAACGATAGTACGTTATATCGTCTAAACGTTTTTGAATATTTTCAGGAAATAGATATTCATCCTTAACTCGTGTATCACAATTAAAGAAACGATAAATACCATATAAGAAATGAGTTATTGGTATTCCTTTATAGAAACAGTTTTCGTCAGACATATAAGTTAGATATTGATCTTCTGGTAATTCTAAGAATTCAATATAATCTCCTACATATAGATGGTATTCTGTTCCATCTATTTTTTTATCGACGATAGTATTTTTATAACGTTCAACAAATTTATCATATCCCATTAAACTAATTAGAACATTGAATTGTTCAAATTGTTCTGGAGTTAGTTCGAAGATTATTTCTTCTAAAGTATTGATAAATTGTTTTTTAGTAAATGTATATTGTTTTAAGTATTTGCCTTCTTCTGTTACAAAGTAAACAGTGAAGACTTCTAATTCACCTCTAAATAGTTTTAAAACATATTCATAAGAATCTTCATGTGATAAAATGTCTCTCATTAAATCTGCACTGATTTCTCTTTTACCTAGCTTTCTTTCGGCTTTTTCATACTTTTCAGTATTTGGTGCAATAACGAAAATACTATTATGTCTTAAATTAAATAAGAATTTATTTTCAGGTATTTTCATAATAGTTTCTAAGCGTTCGTCAAACATTTTATCACCTTCTTTCTTAGAATCTCATCCCTGGTGCCCCTTCTTTTAGAACCCCTCTAAGCATTATTTCTTCAGCCGGATGTTTTTTTATTTCTTCTAATTTAGCTTGATCGATGTATGGAGCTAGTTTAGCCATATCGGTTAAGTCTTTAGGTCGACTTGTACATTGTTTTAAATGGTAAGTATCTTCAAGGGAACCAGCTCTAAAAGTAGTTCCGGCGAAAGATATTGGATGGTCATCAAATTTTAATTCTGTTCCGATTACACCATTTCTTCTTTCTAATACATCGGTTTTAACTTCACCATTTTCTAAACGATGTTCATATTCTCGTTTAGTTATTGAATTATCTGGTTCTCTTCTAAAACAGAAGAAACCAATATGGAATTCATTATCTGGATTTTGAGCTAAAACAGTATGAGGTGGTTTATGTTTTTGCATTTCTTCATATCTTTCAACTGTTGGAAAACGATCATCTTGGAATTTATAACCCATCATTTCCATTATCTCACGAGTTTTAGGAATGTCATTTTCGTTAACCATAATATCGATATCATCATGATATCTAAATAAAGGAATGCCTGCTTTAATAAAGCATGGTAAAGCCCCAACAATGTAATAATCAATTCCGGCTTCATTCATCAAAGTACACGCTTTATATAAGGTAGTATTTATTAATTCGTGGTTTTCTTCCATTGACATATTGCCATCTATTTCGTTTGTAAACATTTTATTTAGTACTTCTTTAAATTTTTCAATTGGCGGGCAGATATCTGGTTTGATATTTCTAATGATAGTTAAGACATAGTCATAATATGGAGAATTAGGTCCAAGTAAACGATAAGCAGCTTTAGCTAAATCTTTAATTACGTCTTTTTCATTCATATCAATGTATTTAGTATACATGTTCTTTTTTTGTTCTTCAGTAATACTAATAACTTTAGATAAAGTATCAATTGTTCTTTCTAATGTTCTCTTGTCCATATTACTCACCTATTATATTTATATTATCTAGTATTTTAAGGGTATTTTCAATATTATTAGAAATTGATGGACATTGTTTGACTAAAAAAAACTTAGTTTATACTAAGCTTTTTTCTTTTTTATGTAAGTACAAAATCATTAAAGAACAGATTATCAGTGAAACCAGTGCTATGATGATTCTATCTTTTGTATTTGGATTCTCTAATTCTTTTGTATCTTCTAATTGTTTGGCATCTATTTCTTCTTTTGGATTCACGTCAAGAACTGGCGGATTATAATTAACCATAAATTTAGGACTTTCATAGTTGCACATTGGCCTTATATACCCTCCTGTCATTGACTCGGCATGATTATAGATATTGTTTTTTATTTGAAAGAATGTATATGAGCGATTTTTCTCTGGATTGTACCAAAGATCTATACCCGCTAACATAGCTGAACGATAGAAGTCATAAGTGTCATTAATCTCTAATTTTTCTAAACAATATAAATTACCAAATTCAGCACTTGATGACCAATTACCAAAATTTGAAATATTTAAATAGCGTAGATTGCTAACTCCAGAAACGAATTCACCCATTGATACCCTGGCTATATCTGGATTAAAGTCCCAAACAGAAAAATCAAGATATTCTATACCTGTATTGTAAAATGATTTTGTAAGGGATTTTACATTACTTAAATCAAAGGTTGAAATATCTACTTCTTTTACTTTAGGGCAATTGAGAAGAAAATAATCAATTCCAGTTAGATTTGACGTATCTAGTTTAGAAACATCTACTTCTTCTAGGTTAGGCATTCCTTCAAACCAACCAGTTATATTATTAGGTTTAATTGCATCTTGAAAAACAATCTTTTTTACTTCTTTAAGTATTTCTCCATCGTCTCGCCAACCACTCCATGAGTTATACCAACTCTGTGGCTCATGTTCTTCAAAGCCGGCATAATATATTTTGTTTCCAATTACTTGTTTGTTAGTATATTTATTTGGTTCATCTCTAAAAAAAGTTAATTCCTTAGTATCTTTATCTATTACAGCATAAGCTTGGCCTTGTAATTCTTCTTCAGTTGCATGAAACACTTCACCTTTGTAGACTGTGTTGTATTTTTCTGGTGTGTCTTCATCATCTTTATAATAAGCAATTATTGGATCAAATAAACCATTAGTTGAATTTGGTCTTAAAGAAAAGTAAATGATTGCTTCATCAGAATCAAATGTATCATCTTGACTTTCTTCCATTATAATTTTATATAATCTATAGTTTCCTATATTAGAAGCTTTAACTCTAAAACAATGGAAAGTAATATTACCATTTTCGTCATTTGTAGTTTCATCTAAAACATTATTGTCTAAATCCATTATTTTATATGTGAATTTGTATTTGTCTAAATCTTGTTCTTGAATTTCAATGTTTCCTATTATGTCTTGTTTTAAAGAAATTTCCATTGTTTTTTCATTACTGGTATTAACGATTTCACATGTATTGTCATCATCAGCGAATACTATTATTGGAATTAAAAAAATTACCATTATTAAGATATTAAAAAACTTTTTCATTTTGTCAATCCACCATACTTTATTTTCAATATTATTATAGCATATAAAATTTTTTTAATCATAAAAAAAGAACTTTATAGGTTCTTTGTTTTACTCTTCTTTTTAGATTGCTCTTGATGTTTTTTATAGCATTGAATAATAGTTAATAATTCTTTAGTAAAATATTTATTTCTTGGATTATCTGTTTGATGATTAATTAACATATCTTCTAATTCATTAAAAGGAACTAGTTGTAAAGTAAAAGCATCTTTTTGTTCCCCTTCTGTTAAGTAGAGATTGTATTCATCAATTCCTCTAAATGGTGCTATAAAAAAGCGAGTTTTAACTAATCTATTTATAGTTGTACCTTCTCTAGTTGGATAGTTTCTTTGGAAGTAATAGATAGTATTTAGAAATTCAAAGTCTTCTACCAAATAAACCTCTCCAGTTTCTTCTTCTACTTCTCTTAAGAGTGCTTCTTCAGTTGTTTCTTCCTCTTCTATTTTGCCACCAGGAAGAAGAAAAACATTACCATAATTAGCTATTAAAACTTTGTCATCTTCAATTAATAATGCTCTAACTTTAGAAGAGAATTCATCAATTTCTCTAAATTTCAAATTATCATCATTTATTTTTATACTCATAATAAAATCCCCTTGCGATTTATTATAGCATAAAATAATATAGTGTAAAATGTGATACATTATTAGTAAGGTAATAAAAAAAGAAACTATTAATTAGTTTCTTTTTTATTTAATTATCCATGGATCTGTTTCGGAACCAGTTCCGCTTTCAGCTTTCAAATCACCTTTTAAAGATATTGCTGGTCTAATGCCATTTTTAGCGTTAACAGTCGTTCCATGATGGTTTATACTGTGAGGGGTTGTTACAGATTGGAAATTTGGATTTCCTCCGGTTACATATACTATTCGAGAACCAAAGTAGTATTCGTATTCAGCTACAGACATTGTCCAATAAAGAGTTTCTATGTTTAACAAATCATAATTAGTAATATTATTTAACTCTTCATAACTAAATAAACCAACCGGATATTGTAATTTTGCTTTATTATTACTAGTAGAGAACTGATTAGTTATAACTTTACATGAAATGTCTTTGTTATAAGGGTTTTGAGGATCATATGCTTTGAATTTAAGATAGTTTTGTTTTGTGTAATCCAATACTCCACCGTTAGGATTATAAGTACCTAAATCGGTAATAGTTCTTTCGTTACAATAAGTTGTGTCTTCTAAATAAGAAGTATATTCTGTTAAATTGTTATAATACCAACTTTCTATGATTCCTTTAGCAGCTGAGTCATACTTGTTTACATCTTCTACGTTTAGCATTTGAGCTACCGCATCTTCGATTGTTTCGCCATTTTCTAATTCTATGTAATCGTAATCAGCATACGATGTCATATATATTAGATAAGAAACTTTTTCACAAGTTCCTGTTGTATCCCAGCAAGTATAATGATGCGTAGGCATTACGCTAGTGTTTTCATACCCTCTAAACGGACCGACTGTATCAGTTAATGTATACTTATTAGTTTCATCGTTATATGTGACGTTATTGCCAAATAAGAAATCATTGTATTCCATTGTATAATCTAATTTCTGAACATTATATGATTTATTGAACATATATCCACTACCAGATGCACTTCTATTATTAGCGTTAAAAGAAGCTTTGGCGATTATCGCATATTCCATTAAATCAATTGTATAATGGGAACCTAACGCACTTTCATTAGTATAGTAATCACCAACATGATATATTGTTGTACAATTACCAGTAGTGTTTTTACAAGTATATTTACTTAATAACGTTTTATATGTTGAATCGCTCCATGTGCCATTTGTTGGATTTACTAGTGTAAATGTTTTAGATGTTTCATCATAAGTAAATGCTGTTCCATATAAGTATGTCTCTGGAAGAGCTATTTCATCAATTTCTAAAGAATAACTTTTTCCTCCTCCATAAAAACCAAGTTGGTCTTCTCTTGTGGTTTCGCATTTACCGTCGACTGGTCGACCATTGTACATCATTTTTATTCCTTGGGTTTCCGTTGTTCTTATTATTTGCCAGCAGTATCCACCAAATATAACATTTCTTTGGTCTGGGCAATTATCAAAATAAACATTTGTTGCTTGAACTGTTTTATCGACTTCATCTGTTACTTCACCAATATATTTAGTCATACAGGCATTAGTTTCGACAGCGGCTAATTGTTCCATTGTTTCAAATAAATTTGGAAGATATTCTATTTCGATATTTGATTCTACTTCTACTCTATATTCACAAACAGCATATACAACTGGTGTTAGGAAGAAAGCAAATAGTAGAACGACATATTTACTATACTTGGTTTTCTTATCAATAATTAAACATGTTATGATGGCAATTGAAGTAATAAATAATACTACTATTAGTGTTATTTTATGATTATTTGTATTAGGATTTTTAATATTATTCGTTGTAATTATCTCTAGTTCTTTTTCTATTTCATTTGTATTAAAGGAAAAAGAAAGACTATTAGAAGCATTATATTTGTTGTTCACAAATAACGACTTATCAACTTCTTTTTTATATGTAATAACCAAAGATAAGGTTTTAGTTTTTTCGGCTTCTATAACGTTTGTATTATCATTTGTTTTAAGAGAATATTCAATATAATCAGAATCAGTTACGAATGATGATTCAGCTATCTTATAATCTTCTTCAGAAGAGTTATCAACCACGATATCATATGAGATTGAATCGCCAACTTCGAACATTTTAATGTTAAGTACTAGATTATTATCATCAATGCTTGGTTCATCAATTTCTTGGGTCTTTCCTTCGATACCAGATTGAGTAATCGATGTAATACTAACACCTTTTACTTCACATTCTTCGGCATGTACAAGAAAAGGAAATAACATTAGAATTAATAATATTAAAAGCTTTTTCATAATATCCACTCTTCTCTATTATAATTATCATAGTAAGTATACCATTTTTACGATTAAAATAATAGGGAGTACATTGAAAAGAATATAAAAAAAGACGTTTAAAACGTCTTTTTACATTCCAGGTACATTTTTCTTTTCTTGGTCTATATCCCAGTAAGCATATATATTTTCATAGTCTGGATAGTGTTCTTTACCCCAGGCAGCTGCTACTGCTTTTAGTTTATCAATTTGTTCTACAGCTTTTGCTTGTTCTTCCATTGGTGATTGATATGAATAAGTAATTTCTCCTGCAACAAATAATCTTTCTTGTTCATTACCAAAATAAACTATATATGTTGCGTCGTATCCATCTACTTTGTAATCGGAACTAACTTTGTAACGACGACATAGGTACATGCTTGCTTTTCTGTCATACAACGAAGCTTTATAAAACATAGAACCTCTTTTTCTACCTTGTTCGTCTATGATATCAGTAGCCATTGGGTGATCTGTAGATACCATTTTCCATCCTTTTGGTAATTTAGCACGATACATTAATTCATCATCAGGTATTTCTTCAAATACAAATCCTAATGCTTCCCATTCACTTCTTCCTGGATCCATTTCTTTAGGTAGTAAAGTTTCTTGAATTGCTTCTGCCATCCTCTCTGCTTCAATACTTTCTGCAGTTATTCGTTCACCATTTGATGCACGTCTTAAAGCAGCTGAAGCTCTTCTTTCATCTATAGCCATTTTAAAGCCTCCCATCAATTCTATAATAATTATATCATGAATAGTGCTTGTTGTGCTATTTCTAGGATTTATTTGACATTTTTGGAATAAAAAAACTAGGTATAACCTAGGAATATTCAATGGTGCCTCAGGTGGGACTCGAACCCACACGATATTGCTACCACTGGATTTTGAGTCCAGCGCGTCTACCAATTCCGCCACTGAGGCATTCGCATAAATAGATTATATCATAAAAAAAGATTGTTTCAACAATCTTTATTTATATAATTTATTTAATTTTTCTAGGATACTCTCTCGAGTTTCTCCACCTACTCTAGTTAAATCTCTTAGGATTTCACCATTTTTAACATAATATGTAGTTGGTGTTCCAGAATAACTAAAATATTTTTTTACTGTTTGTACTTCTGAATCATTAAGATCTTGAATATCAATAATGTAACCAGATTCACCTGTTTCTTTTAAGGCAGCTTCAAAGATAGGAACATAATCCTTACAGTGAGAACAACCAGCTTGAGAAATAACAATAGCAAATGTTTCTTTATCTTCGATAAGATCTTTAATTTCAGAAGCTTTTAGATTTACTAATGTTTCAGTTTCTTTTTTAGAGAATCTTTGTAGTTCACGATCTGTTTTTTCTAATTGTTTATTTGTATCAGCATATCTTTTTTCTAATTGTTTTATTTCTGATTCTTTATCGTCTATCTTATTATTTAAAGAAGTATATAGATAAACATTAAAGAAGATGCTTACTAGTAATAATATTAATGTTACTAGAAATACAATTTTATTTTTCATATAATCACCTATTCTACAATATCTATATCAAATAGTTTAATTAGTTCTAAAGCTTGTAGAGTATTTACTTTAATACCTCTTAGAGATTCTTGAGTTACTTTAATAGAGCTAATATCACAAGTACTAAAATTAATATTATTAAGACTTGTTTTATAAAATTCACTTTTATTAAAATTATCATTATTAAATATAGCTTTAGAAAGTTCATTATTATAAAAACTACTATCCTCTAAATTGGAATCTTTAATTGTTAATTCTTTTATTTTTGAATCAGCTATATTTAAATATTTAGCTAAAGAACTATTGATAGTTACTTTAGTTAAATGACAATTATTGAAATTAGTTCCTAATAGTTTACAGTTATTAAATTCTATTTCTCTTAAGCTGGAATCAATAAATTTAAAATTTGATAAATCACAGTTATTAAATACTATTTTTTCAAAGTAAGTATTATCACTTTTAGAATCTAAAATGTTTACTTTAGTAAAGGTACTATTAGAAATTGTTTTGTTTGTAATCTTAATTTCTTTATATTCTTCATTTTGAAGATCTAAATATTTTAAATCTTCTTCATCATTATCTAGAACATTATTCATTACTGTCCTCTTTGTAAATGGATGTGAATAATTCTTTTTCTTCTTCGGTTTCTTCATTTGGTTTAGCGACCATAGTTGGTAATTCACTAATTGATGATAAACCAAAGTAATCTAAGAATTCACTTGTTGTTGCATATAGATTAGGTCTACCAGGCATGGTACTTTTACCAGCTTCTTTAACTAGACCTTTAGCAATTAGTTTTCTAATCATATGAACGTTATTAACACCGCGCATTTCATCTATTTCAACTCTAGTAATTGGTTGATTATAAGCAATTATCGCAAGTGTTTCTAAAGCTGCTTGAGAAAGTGTGTTACTATCTGGATTTTCAATTAATTTCTGATAGTATTCTTTATGTTCTTTTTTGGTTGTTAGTTTAAAAGCATCTCCAAGGTAACTAATTCTGATTCCATGAGATTCATCATCATAGCTTTTCTTTAGTTCCATAAGTAAGCTTTTAGCTTTTTCCATATCAACATCTAAAATATCACATATTTGATTAAGGGTGATTCCTTCATCACCCACAACAAATAAAATGCCTTCCAAAACTCCTAGTAAATTCATTTTTTCACTTTCTCTCTATCATGATTGGACTGAAATTGTTTTCTTGAGTTAGTAGTATTTCATTATTTTTACTCATTTCTAAAATAGATAAGAATGTTACTACAATATTTTCTTTAGTCATTTCTGTAAATAGTTCTAAGAAATTAACTCTTTTTCTTTTATTTAAAATAGTTCTTATGTCTTTTATTTTATCTTCAATATTTATTTCTTTTTTAGTTATTTTAGTATTAAGAGGTTTTAATAGTTCTTGTCTTTCAATGAATTGTTTATAAGCATTGAATAATTCACTAATATCTAATTCTCCTTGGATTTTTTCATCCATATATTCTTTAATGTTTTCAGGGAGTTTAGTGAATACTTCTCCTCTTTTTTCTTCTAGTTCTTTGAACTCTTTAGTAATCATTTTATATTTTTCATATTCAATGATTTTATTTCTTAAATCTTCTTCGGAATTGATACTTAGTTCATCATCAGATGGTTCATCTTCATCATCTACACGATTTATTAATAATCTACTCTTTAAATGTACAAGTTCTGAAGCCATAACTAAATATTCACTAGCTATATCAATGTTTTGATCTTCAAGACTATGAATGAAGTCTAGGTATTGGTCAATAATGCTACTAATATTTATTTCATAGATATCCATTTTAGATTCTTTTACTAAATGCAAAAGGACATCTAATGGTCCTTCAAAATCGTTTATACAAAAGTTGTAAATCATTTTAGTATCTCCTAACTACAATAGTATCCTTGAGCTTCAATTTCGAAATTAACAATATCTTTGCTTGTATTGTATTTGAAGAAACGATATGTCTTTAGATTTGCTAAGGCATTATCTGGGACATCAGATAAACTAAATTCATTTACTAAAGTGAAGTATGAACTTGTTTCAACAAAGTTAGAGTCGAAATTAGGTACTGCTTCGTATTTAGTATGTAATCTTTTTTGTTGTTCTTTATGTGTTTCATAAGCTGTTGATTCTTCAAAATCTTCACGATATACTTCTTTTATTTTTGCTAATTTATTATCAAAGAAATAGTATTCAATAGTTGTATGATTATGTTTACATGTTAGAACACCATAGTTACCTTGAGTATTTTGGATTTTAACTTCTGGGTATTCAGATGTAACTATTTCTTCTAGTTTAAATCTATTAGCAGATTTATATGCTCTTTCATTTATTACTAATGTTAATTCTTGAGCAGCTTTTGTTGCTACTCCTTCATAAGAATGAAGTAAAGCACGATATACTATTAAATCTTCATCATATAAAACAATGTAATACTTTTTATCGTATTGATATAATCTATCACCCATATTTTGAACAGTGAATGATAAAGTATACTCACCATCAACATTATTTGATGTTACAAAGTTTGTTAATTCAAGAGTTCCTATTTTAGCTCTTGTAGCAGCTGTATTAAGATTGTAGAACTCCGGTTCTTTTTCTTCTTCTTTGACTTTATTATTATTAGAATTATTATTTAAAAAGCCAAGAATTGTTTCATTTTTACTTATTTTGGGTAAAGCTAGCATGAAACCAACTAATAGGAAGAAGAAAATGATAACAACGATTGGATTACCTTGTTTTTCCGGTTGAATTTCATATAGCATTTTTTCTTCAGCATTAAATTGTTGTTGATGATTTGCTTTCTTTTGTTCAGGTGTTATTTCTGGTTCTCTATTGATAGTTTCTTCAACTGGTTTTAATTTAATTGGGATGTCAGCCGAATTAGCTTTAGCTGGTTCCGGTTTTTCTTCAGAAGCTACACCAAACATAGAAGTAAAGTCAGCTGCTGTTTGTTCTTGACCTTTAACTTGAACTTCTTCATCACGACTTTCAGAGTTAGCTATTGCACTAACTGTAGTATCAGTAGAAGCTATTGGATCAACTTTAGCAGGTTTTTGTTCAGGAGCTGCTTCCATAGCAGATTCTTTTAGAACTGGAGTTTCGGTAGCTGGCTCTTCAGCTTTCTTCTCTTCAGCAGGTTTTTCTTCGGCTTTTGGAGCAGGTTCTTCTGCTGGTGCTGGAACTTCTTTTTTCTCTTCTGGAGCTTTTTCTAAAGCAGGTTTAGATTCTTCTTTAGGAGCTTCTGAAGTCTTAGCAGTTTCGGCAACAGTTTTAGGATCTTTTACTTCTTCGTTATCCATATATATCCCTTCATTCTTCATATCTAATTATACCAAAGATACTAGAAATAAAAAAGTATTAAAAAATACTACTTTCGTAGTATTTCTTATAAATCAACTATATATGGATTATCAATAGTTCCAGAACCAGTTACAGTTGTGGAATTATCTAGATTGATTACCGGTCTTACTCCTAAACCACTATTATTTGCAGAGATTGTTAAGGCTCCACTATTATTTACGACCATCATATGAGCTGTGTAATTATAATACTCTGCTCCACTAGATGTATAGAAGCTTTCACCATTATATAGATAATAATTGTAATTGTTTGTGTTATGAACACCACCAGCAATTGATACTTCATCAGCTGATAGAAGTCCAACTTTGCTAGTATATGTACCACCGAAATCAAGCGTTGTAGCTGGGCAATCAGCAGTAGGTTCTTTGGCAGTTACTAGTCTGTTATAAGCGCCAAAGTAAGTATGGTAACTAACAACTTTATTTGTTGAATCGTTGCAGTAATTTTGCATTACAACGTATTTGTCAAAGCCACGATTTAAAATGTTGTCACTATACCAAGTATTTAAAGCAGTAGTTACAGTATTATCAACTGCAACATTGTTATAAATATATTGGTAGCCAGTATAATCGATTGAATTAACTGAATTACTATAATTAGTAAATACGGCAGATTTATCAAGGATTATACGAACTGACTTATCAGGATTTATACCAACAATACGCCATGTATGATCAGCAAATTTAATATAGTTGTTATTTACAACTCCACGATAATAGTACTTGCTTCCATCTGCTGTTTGATAACGATATAAACCTTCTTCTGTGTAAGAAGCTTCAGCAAAGGATGGTAATGGCTTTAAATCAACTGTTGCTGGATCACCAAGAATGGTTTCAGCAAGAGTTGCTTTGATAGCTGAATCAGTATCAATTATTTCAAAAGTACCCCTATAGAATTGCTGTTTATCAATTGATGGAGTTTTCTTTTCATCAAACCAAATCTTAACGTTAGTTCTAATTGTTTCATTTGGTTTAATAACGATAGTACCTAGTATTTTACTAGCTTCAACATTAGGGTTTGTTGTTTTTGCTCCATCTAGGTTTTTATATAATGTTATATCTTTTTCGATATTACCAGAAACTTTAACTGTTAAAGCACGAGTGTCTACGGTAGTATCTTTTAAAGTATTTAATCTTAATTGTAATTCTTTATCTTCTTTGCAGATATTTGTAATAGTTAATGTATAAGGACTTGTTTCAACTCCTTCTTCATTAACAACTGGTGTTATATTTTTAAGTTCAACTATGTTGGAGTCAGTTTGATAAATCTTAAAGCAATTAATAACTGATGTTGTTTGGCTTGAAGTATCTCTTGTTGAAAGCCAAACACCATAACCAGTACCAATAGATAATACTGTTACTAGTAGGACACCAAGAATTATTAAAATTACTTTATAAGATTTTTTCATTGAATAACACCGTCGATTCTATTTATGTTTCTTTAACTGCAGTTTGATCTATGACTACGGCATCTTTAACACAAGTTTGAGCAATTTTTGCTGCATCTTGTAGTAATTCGAAGTCATAATTGTTTGTTGAATTGTTGTAAACGCTTATAACAATGAAAGTACTGCCATCAAATTCGGCATAACCAATTAGAATTCTTTGACCATTTTTTTCTAGAGAAGTAACTACCATTTCTTCGCCAGCTACTGTTTGGATTCTAACATCTTGAACATTAGCTCCGTTATTAATGTAGTTTTGTTTAATACCTTCTAGATTAACTTTGATTTCTTCGAATGATCCAGCATTCATTGTAAGCATTATTTCATTTTTATTATCTTTATCTAGTAAATTTAACCCCGTTTTTTCATAATCTTTTTCAATATATTTATTAGGAATAACATAGGTGTAATTTAAGTTAGTTGCTAAATGCTCATTTTCACCAGCAGATATTGTACGATTCTTTGGTTGTTCCGGTTCTTCAGGTTTTTCTGGTTCTTCAGGTTTTTCTGGTTCTTCAGGTTCTTCTGGATTTTCCGGATTTTCTGGTTCTTCAGGGTCAGTATCAGTTAAATGTATTTCATCTGGTTTTTCTTCTACTTTATCTTCATTAGCATTCTTAACTATTAAAACAACTGCTATCGCCACTAAAACGATTAGCGTAATAATGATAATTCCATATTTCTGAAGGAATGTTTTTTCTTCTTGTTCATAACCATCATCTATATTTTGTCTGAAAGTAAAACGAGAAGTTCCACCCCTTTGTGGTTGGCGCATCATTGGTTGGCGCATTTGTTGATTCATAGGCATTTGCGGAGGCATTTGCTGACCTCTCATTTGTCTATTATTCATCATAGGTTGTTGTGGCATCGATTGATTCATACCATAACCTTGTTGCATTTGATTACCATTGAAGTTGTTATTCCCCATTAATTGTGATAATTGAGTTCCACATCCTAAACAGATATTGTCCTTATCATTTAGCATGTGTCCACATTTTGGACATATCCTCATTTAGTATCACCTACCCTATAAATAATTATACCATATTATCTTTTTAAAACATTAAAAAAAATGATTAAAATAATCATTTTTTTTCTTTTATTCCGAGCATTTGAACATCTTTTATAATGTACTTAACAGTGTTTTCAATAAACACTTCGATATCTTTGATGTCAAAGATAAAGTTTTTATCATTTTTACTCTCTTCAATTATGATACCCATTTTATCAATTAAGATATCTAATTTATCAACAGGTATTTCAGTTATAACTGTTTCTGGGCAACGAAATTCTTCATAAAATAAATCAAGTGATAATTCATATTTATCAATTAATTCGATATTTAGATTAGTATAGTCGTTATAGATTAAGTTTTGTAAGGCAGCTACAGTTAGTTTAACTTTGGTATTTTCTCTTGTATATCTTTCAACATATTGATAGACATAATCTCTAAACCAATATTTATCTGTTAATAAATGAATGAAGTACCCCATTTCGAATGGATGTTCTAATTGATTACGATATTTTTTAAGGAAACGATCAATATCTGGAATATCATCTTCATTACTAGGATTTAAGAAGTGAGATATTTCTTTTGTTTCACCTATTTGTTTAGAAATGTCTGGAGCTATTGTACCTAAAAACAAATCATATTCGTCCATTCCTAGGTATTTGTTTACTTCTTTAGCTACACATATATGAATTATTGCCGATGCCATACTATCACCTATTATTAATTATAGCATAGTAAATATATCTTTATAATTCTTTTTTAAATATTTAAGGATTCTCCTTTCAGATATGACTTTTCCTTGACAGATTAGAATATCATCTATGTATAAGATCGGTTCTTTAGTGTTCTTTTTCCCTTCTTCAAAATTGATAGTTACGTTATTTTTTAAATTATTTACAACTTTTATGACATTATCTTTAAGTTTAGTACCCGCTTTAGTGTCATAACCTACTATTTTAATTATCATTTCATCACCTCAATAACAATATAATTAAGAATTATGAAGAATCGGTGATAAGAAAATGAAAAAAGGATCTTAATAGATCCTTATAAATCGACGGCAATATTTAGCTCTTCTTTTTTGTTCTTATGGTGAACAATGTTAATTATATAACGAATAGATTTAGCAAATTCATTTGCAATATCTAAGTCTTTGTTTTCTAATGAAGAGTTTATAATTTCTCTAATATCTTTATCATATTTATCAATTAAAGATTTAATCTCTGTAAATGTTTTATTAGAGAATTTTAAATTAGTTATTTCATTCTTATCTGGGTATGTAATATTATCAAGATTAATTAAGCTATATAGGAATTCATGTTCATCTTTATTGATAATATTTAAAGCTATTTTAGCTATAGTACGATAATAAGCTAATTCTAAGACTCTATTAAAGTATTCATCATATGGTAGAAGTCTTTCTTCATTTTCGATTAAACCGTTGTTAGTAAGTCCATAAATTGTGTCTTTTACGTTACTTGATAAACAGAATGGTTTTTGGAACTTACTAACCATTTTTGAATTCTTAGTTAAGATTTTATTTAAGATATTTAATTTAGGTACTAAATCTTTTTTACTAGAATAGATAATAGTGCGACTATTACTTGATTCAGTAGTTAAGCCTTTCATATCATAATTCAAATTGTTCTCTACACATCTAATAATATATTCATTAAGAATCATTTGGGTTTCTTTTTGAGGTCCATTTAAATGGATTAAAATATCACTAAAGTCTCCTTGAATATTAAATAAGGAATTGTCATTAGTTCCAATGTGTTCTACATTTAAATCAATTGTTTCTACTGTTGATAAAAGAATAAAGGTATATAGATTGTTAGAAATATTATATTTTTTACAAATATAATGAGATTGTTCCCCTTTATCAATTTCTTTTAAGATATTATATATTTCTTCTTTAGTTAAGTTTTCTAAACGGTATAATTCTTCTTCGGTGATTAAGTTAACATATTTTTGATTTAAATCACGATAAGCATAGTTATTGAATTTGTCTAAGAAGATGGAATATAAACGATAAGTTAAATTGGCTTTTAATTCTAGTTCATCATATTTTTCATCTTCAATATTTGAAGAATAAAGATTATCAGTATCAAACTTATTAAAGTTTAATTTTTGTTTTAATAAGTCAACTAGTAATTCGTCGTTTAAAGGATCAACTAAAGATTCTTTTAAAGTTTCCATAGTTAAATCTTCTTTTTGTTCACGATTACTATTAATTATTTCATTTCTTAAATCAATTTCATATACTTCACATAAATGGAATAAGACTTTTAAATAAGTGGCTTTTTCTTGGTCAGTCATCTTCTTTTTGTTTTCTAAGTAATAATCCATTAGTTTATTAGTAGAAGCTAAATCAGTATTATAACCAAGTTTTTCAGCTGCTAATTTTATTTGTTCAACATACATTAGGGATTGTTTTTGGGTTTCAACATAATCAATGTTGTTTTCATCACAGACTTTCTTTATTTGATTATATAAGTTTACATTATTATCTGGTAATAAATTGTAAATACAGAACATTTTAAAGATCTTGTTATGTTCTATTTTAGGTTCTTTTTTATCAATATAAGTAATGTATTTTTCTAGTTCAGCTCGTAAATCAATATCATGGATTTCTGATAAAGGAAGAAGGACTTTTAGTTCCGTTCTTTTTTCATCATCAGTCATATGATCTTTGTTTTTAATATAATTTTCTAGGAAATTACAGAATGATTCAAAGTCAATTCCATAACCTAGTCTTTTTGTTTTATGTTTTAAATTCTTAATGAATTTTAAGGCTTTTTTTTGATAATCAGGAAATTTATCAGCTAGTTCTTTTTCAATCTTATTTATTTCTTCTTGATTATCTTCGATGTAATAGTTGCATAAATCTTTAAAGATCTTTTCCATGTTCTCACCTATTTTTAGTATAACAAAAAAGATGACTTATTTTAAGCCATCCTTGACATATTTTTCCACCTTGTTGACAACTTCTTCGATATCAACATTTTGATTTTCTGTAGATGTTCTTTCACGCCATTCTACTTTATTTTCACTAACTAGTTTACCAACTGTTAGACGTAAAGGTATACCAATTAGTTCCATATCTTTAAACTTAACGCCAGGTCTTTCATCACGGTCATCATAGATAACTTCAATACCTCTAGCTGTTAATTCTTCGTATAGTTTTTCTGCTACTTTAGTTTGTTCTTCGTTTTTCATATCTATTTGAACTAAAGCTACATGATATGGAGCAATATTTAATGGTAGAATCATTCCGTTTTCATCATTCTTTTGTTCAATAATTGATGCTAAAACACGGCCTGGTCCAATACCATAACATCCCATAGTAGGAACTTGTGAATTACCTTCTTCATCAAGATATGTTAAACCTAAATCTTCAGCATAATGCTTACCTAATTTAAAGGTATTACCAATTTCAATTCCTTTTTTGAAGTAGATTTTACCATTGCCACAATTAGGACAAGTATCACCTTCAACAACAGTTGAAATATGACCTACTTTTGTATAGTTAATATCTTTTACATTACAGTTTATATAATGATATCCTTCTTTGTTAGCGCCAACACAGAAGTTTTTCATATGTAATACTTCTTCATCAATAACGATATTACATCCTTCTAAGTTAACTGGACCAGTGAAACCTGGAATAGCATTAGATGTTGCAATTAATTCGTCATTTGCAAAACCAATTTCTTTTCCATTTAATAGTTTAAGAACACGGTCTTCATTTAATTCGCGGTCACCTCTAATGAAACAGATAGTTAATTCACCATCAACAACCATCAATAAGGCTTTAACACTTTTTTTAATATCTAAATGTAAGAAATTACATACTTCTTCAATTGTTTTGCAATGAGGAGTTTCAATCATTTCTAAAGCTTTTTCTTCTTCATTATTATCAATGATTTTAAAGTCACTAACTTCTAAGTTAGATGCATAATCACATGAATCACATAATACTAATGTATCTTCTCCACGATCAGTTACAGCTTGGAATTCTTCTGATAAGTCTCCACCCATAGCTCCAACAGATGCTTTAACTACTTTGTAATCGATTTCTAAACGATCAAAGATTCTTTTATAAGCATTAAACATTTTGCTATAAGAAACACGCAATGATTCATCATCACGGTCGAATGAATAAGCATCTTTCATAATAAATTCTCTTACTCTAATTAAACCGAAACGAGGACGTGGTTCATCTCTAAATTTCTCAGCTTGTTGATAGATAGTGAATGGTAAGTCCTTATAACTTCTTACCATTGCTTTAGCAGCAATTGTAAATAGTTCTTCATGAGTAGGACCTAAAACCATATGTGCTCCTTTACGATCTTTTAAATTGAACATATCAGGACCAAATGCTTCTACTCTTCCACATGTTTCATAAACTTCAGCAGGAATTAATGAAGGCATTAATAATTCTTGAGCACCTGCTCTATCCATCTCTTCTTTAATTACTTTTTGAACTTTATTATAAGTTCTTAGACCTAAAGGTAGATACATGTAGATACCAGCAGCTACTTTTTTGATCATTCCTGATCTAACTAGTAGATTACCAGATACACTTTCTTCATCTTTAGCATTTTCTCTTAGAGTATAAAAATAGCTATTACTTATTTTCATACTATGACCTCCTTAAAAACAAAAAAGGATAGTACACAAGGAGTGCATAAGCACGGTACCATCCTTTAATTAACTCTTTTTGATAACGGATTGATATCCGGAAATATTTTCATATTTCACTCATGGGTAGGAATACTTTACTATTATTATCTAACTCTCACCAATGTTAGATTCTCTTGGAATAAATCATAAAATATTATGTCCCAATCAACATATTGGTATTTAATATAAAACAATTACTATTGATTGTCAAATAGTAATTGTTGGTTTAAACAAATGTATTTTTAGAAATTATTGGCCAGCTGGAACTTGAGCACCTTGAGGAGCTTGAGCAGCATTATTTGCAGCAACAATTTGGTTTAATTTTACTTTAAACTCTTTTTCTTCTGCATCATCTAGACCTAAATGATCTACTCTTACAATTTGACTATGATCAAATAATAGAGTTTGATCTGAACTTAGAGATCCTTCTGGGAATAATACTCCTGAATAGTCAAATACTTTTTCAGGATGAGCAGCATCCATAGTACAGAAACCGTTAATCATTACTCTTTTTGTTCCGTTTCTTAATAGTACCACAGTACCAACAGGTAAATATTTATCTCTTATTTGTCCGTTCATTTAAATCATTCCTTTTCTATTCTACATGTTAATTATATAATATTTGAAAAGTAAAGTCTATAATTATTTTTATTTGTTAACACTTATTAAAAAAAGAAGCTTACTGCTTCTTTTTTCTACCAATCATCATCTTCGTCTAAATCCCAGTTATCGTCTTCGTCGAAATCCCAGTCATCGTCGTCCCAACCACGAGTACTGCTTCCGCCAGACTTTTGAATATCTTCTATTTCTTTCATTCCGGCTTCATAGATTGCATTTAATGATTTATCTTTCTTAATTATTTCGTCTAGTTTTGCATTGATCTTATTAGCATCATCTTCAGTTAATTCACTAGATTTAACTGAGTTAGAAGTATTTTCTTTATCTAATTTAGATTTTGCTTCTAATCCATAGTTACCTTCAAGAGAAACATATTCTTTATCTTGGCTAACTTTAAGTTTTAATTCACCGTTAACCTTGTTCTTATCAATCTTATCAGTTACATAAACAGATAATTTAACATTTTGTTCTTTAACTTCGATATCTAAATCAATTTTTTCTCTAGAGAATTCTCTAATTGTTCCTGTAGCAATTTTTTCTTTGTTAGCTTTAATAGTTAACTTATGTTCTTTACCAGATTTTTCTGCAGTAAATGACATATTAGCTCCTCCAGATTCTAATTCTCCTTCGTAGCTATTTCCATCTGTTAAAACTGATGCTTCAAAATATTTACCAACAGAGATTTCTACTCCACTGATCTTATTTAACATGCCTCTTGTATAAACACTGATTTTAACTTTTTCAGATAATTCAATGTCTTTGGCTTGTTCTTTCATATCTTTTAGTTCATTTTCGATTTCTTCTTTATCGATTCCTGTAGCTTCTGAAACATTTTTAATGAAGTCTTTATTCTTTAGTAAGTTATCAGCTAGTTCTTTTACTAATTTTTGAGCAGCTTTAGAATCTAAAGTATATGTATATTTAGTTCCACTTACTTTCTTACCAGCAACTTCAAATTTAGAACTTTCTTTAGACATTGCTTTAGAATCTAAAGATTTGATTAAAGCATCTTTAAATGCTTTAGCTATATCTTCATAAACTTTAGCATCAAATTTAATGTCTCCAAGTTCTTTATCTAATTCTTTCTTAACGTCTTTAAGATTAATTTCACCATCTATTTCATCACTTAAATCAATAAGTTTATCAAATAGATTTGTTTTTAACCAAGCACCGTTTTCTTGAATGAATAAGCCAGCATCAACTGTTTCGCTTGATCCTTTTACTTTTCCTTCAACTTGAACGATTTCGTTGTTTAAGTCAAGACCAATTTTACCACTACCAGATAATTCTAATTCATCAATGTCTAGGTCTCCTATTACTTCTTCAACGTTAGTACCAAATTTTACTTCGCCATTAAGAATTATTGCATTATCTTTAAAATTGATAATGTCTTGAATTTTTTCTAGGTCTTTTAAAGTTAATTCAACTTCTTTGTAACCTTCGTTAATTGCGCTTGTAAATACTTTCTTAGGTGAACTTAATAATGTTTTTGCTAGTACTAAGCCACCAATAACTAATAATAAAACTGCAACAATAGCAATAATGCCACCAATTTTACCACCTTTTTTAGCTGGAGCTTGTTGTTCAACAATGCCGCCTACAGGTGCTGCAGGTTGAACTGGAGTTTCAGCTACTGTTTGATTGTTTTCTTCCATTTTTCTAACCTCTTTCTATATTAATAATTATATCATAAAATTTGCAACTGAAAAGACTTAATAAACAAAAAAAGGAAATATTTTAATTCCCTTTTTTAAACTAACTTAAAGCTTATGATGCGAATGTCCTGAATGTATAATTCTCTAACATCGGCATCAGTTAATTTTTCAAATGTCAATTCATATTGGAATTTTCCGCCGTCATTATCAGTACATTCGTAATGAACTGTGTAGATATTTCCATTATTTGAATAATCGACAACTTTATAAATATCAATATCATAATAGCTATCTAAGTATTGAGCATATACTCTTTTTTCACCGTTTTCATCAATGAAAGTTAAACGAGTATCACGACGTTTTGGTCTATAGTAAGGAGTTCCATCAGTATTTTTACCATATGGAGTTAATTTTTTAACATCAATCTTACGACCAAATCTCTCTTCTGCTATTTCAACTAGTTCATCTAAAGTATAACCAGTATCATAACCGTATTTACTTGGATAACCAATTGGTCCTTCGATGCAATTTGTTTGATATTCTGCATCTTCTATTTGTGCACAATTAGTTTGATATCTAGTATTTTCTACTATTCTTTTTGGTGCTGTTATTGCTACTAATAAATCAATATCTTCCATTTCATTTATAGCAACTGATTCTTTTTTAGTTAAGAATCCTTCAGCTACTGTATCAGCAATATTTAATAGATTAAGATCTTCGTCACGGTATTTATCTAAGCCTTCAATGTATTCATCTAAAGCTTCACCGAATAAGTCTTTTAGTTTTTCATCTTTATCAATAACTTCTTTTAATTTTAACATGAAGTCTTTTTCATTTACATCTTCAATATCTACAGCGCCTTTTGTAGAGTTTTCTTCTAATTTATCTACTCTAGTTACTGAATATGTACCTTCTAATTTTATATATTCTGTATCGTTTCCATCATCATATTCAATTTTAGTATCAAATATATATGAAGCCTTCTTATCTTTGCATTCAGCTTCTACATAAATCTTTCCATTGAATTCTTCGTCATCGTCGATAATCTTAAAGTCAAAGTCGATTTTTTGTGGTATAAATTCTCTTACAGTTCCTTTTAGGACAGTTTCACCATTAAATTTACCTACTACACTATATTCATCATCTTCTTTTTCAGCAGTAGCAACAAATTTATCATCGCTATCAATTATTCTGAATTCGTAATTTTTTCCATCAGTGTAGTATCCTGCTTTTTCGTCTTTATCAACAACAAATTCGATACCACCTAATTCATTAAAGAATCCTCTAGTGTAAATACTTATTTTAATTTTTTCATCTAATTCAATGTCTTTTGCTGAGTCTTTTAAATCTTTTAATTCATCTTTTATGTCATCAGTATCAACATCTAACATCTTAGCTACACGCTTAGAAAAATCTTTATCCTCTAATAATCTTGATGCAATTGATTTAACCATTTTAGATGCTATTTTTGAATCAATTGTGTAAGTATATTTTCTTCCTTTTATTTCTTCACCTAATACTTCATAAGTGTCTTTTTCAGAAGACATAGCTTCACTATCTAATGATCTAATAATTGCTCTTCTAATAGAATTAGAAACATATTTATAGTCTTTGTAGTTATAATCAGTTAATGTTGTTTGGTAATTAAAAATGCTCTTAAATTCTTTTATTTCGTCATATAAATCAGAGTTTTCAGTTATATCTAACAACTTATCAAAGAAACTTGTCTCTAAATAAGTCTTTCTATTTTCGATGAAAGCTTTTGCTGTAATTGTTTCACTTGAACCTTTTACAGATCCTTCTAATTGAAGTTTACTTTCAGCATAATCAAATCCTAATTTCCCTTTAAGGTTTAAATCTTTAATTTCTTTTTCTTGATCGAATAGGTCTTCAATATTACTGCTGAATTTTACATCTGCATCAAGAACGAATGGCTGCTCTCTTATATCAAAATAGTATTTTTCTAATAATTTAGCATCCTTATCCATTTCATTAAAATAATGAGTAATTGTCTTTTTGAAAACAGCTTCTGGGGATCTTGTTGCTCTATAAACTAAGGCAAGACTTGCAATTAGTAAAACTGCTGTTGCAACAATCATTACAACGCCCCAAATTTTTATTCCAGTTTTGCATTTTTTCTTTTCTTCTACTTTTGGTTCTTCTTTAACCGGTTCTTTTACTTCTTCAAGTTTTTCTATTTTTTCTTCAACAACTGGAGTTTTTTTCTTAACTGTTTTTTCTTTCTTTTCTTTTTTTATTTCACCATCGGTTTTATTAGGGTTTTTATAATGTTTTTTTCTTCCCATCTTTTATCCTCTTTTCTACACTTGTCTACTATGTTAATAATATCACATTTTTTTAATTCTTAGTAGTGAATATTTATTTTCTTTATGTTATAATTATGAAGAATAATAGATGATTGCGAGTGTGATACTATGAATTCTGAAGAAAGTAAAAATGCGCAAACTGCTGCACCTGCTCCAGCACCAGCTCCACAAGCTCAACCTGCAGCACAACCAGCAGCCCCTGCACAACCGGCACAACCTGCAGCTCCGGCACAACCGGCACAACCAGTAGCGGAAGCTAAACCTGCTGAACCTGTAAAAGAGGCAGCTCAACCGGCAACTCCGGCTCCTGCTCAAGCAACTGCAACGACAACTGAGGCCGCACCTGCTCCAGCAGCACAACCTGCTCAGCCTGCTCCTCAGCCACAACCTGTTCCACAGCCGGCTAGTGAACCTGCACCGCAACCTGAAACATTACCTCAGACAGTAGAAACTCCTGCTCCGGCTCCTACACCTGTAGCACAACCAGTAGCGGAAGCTAAACCTGCTGAACCTGCAAAAGAGGCAGCCCAACCGGCAACTCCGGCTCCTGCTCCAGCAGCTACAACGACAACTGAAGCTGCACCGGCAGCAGCACAACCTGCTCAAACAGCAGCACCTGCACAACCGGCACCTCCTGCACAGCCAGCTACACCTGCTGCACCAGCGGCAGAAGCTACACCGGCAGTTCAAGATATTAAACCTGCAGCAGCTTTAAATCCATTAGCTAATGAACAAGCGGCAGATGGTAGTGGTGTTATTGCTCCATCAACATTAAATAGTTATGATAATGCAAATATTGGTTTCGTACCAGTTGGTGAAGCCGTATCTAAGAAAAAGAATAAAGGTGTTAAGTGGGCAATTATTGCAGTAGTTATTATTGCTTTAGGTTTATTGGGATACTTTGTTGTATATCCATATGTATATAGAACATATTTTGCTAATCCAAAAAATGTTTATGATGCAGTAGTTAAAGAATCATTTAAAAAGATGAGTACTAACGTTACTGAACTTAGACATATGAGAGATATTTATGATTTACAATTCTCTTTTGATTCTAATATCGAAAGTTTACAAGATTTTATTGGTTATACTTATGGTGTAAACATTGGTGCTGATCCTGATGAAAAATCAATTCAAACAGGTATAACGGTTAAAGGAAAAGATAATGTTGAACATAGTTACTACTCTTATATTAAAGATAAAAAAGAATATTTAAGATTATCAAGTTATCGTGAACTAATTTATGTTGGTGAAGCTAACATGAATAAGAGTTCAATATTACAATTACCTTATCAAAGTATTTTAGATACAGCTTATAAGGCAAATGGTACTAATCTAAATTATTTAATTACTAAAATGGGAGATTTAGTAGCTGGAAGTATTAGTGCTGATAAGTTAATTAAAGAAGATGCTAGTATTACTATTAATGGTAATGTTACTAAGGTTATAAACAATAAATATATAATTAATAATCAAGTTATATCAGATTCTTTAGCTTATATTAAAGATGGTATTTTAAAAGATGATAAAACATTAGACATTCTTGTTGAAATGACGGGAATGGAAAAAGACCAAGTAAAAAGACAAATTGAAGAAATGAATACAAAAGTTACTCCATTAAAGAGTGACCAAACAATTACAATTAGTATTTTTACAGCTGGTTTAAAAAATGAAATTGTTGGTTTTGAAATAACTAACAATAAGAATGAAGGAAATATTCATTATTATACAAAAGATGGTTTCTTTGAGATTAAAGGACATACTTTAGTTAAAGATGAAGAAACTGGAAAAGAAATTAGTCATAATCTTTTAGTTATCGGAAATAAAGTTGAAGGTAAAACAAAAGTAAACGTTAAATATAATGATGAAGAAGTTGCAAATCTTGTATTAAATGTTTGGGACGAAAAAGCAAGAGATGTTGATTATGATGTTAAACTTGGTGGTAAGAATTATAAAGGTAATATAAAATATGTTAAAGATATATCACAAGAAAAGGGAAAACATGAATTCTCCTTCTCAATTAATGTTGGTAAAGAATATATAAGATTTGATATTAATCTAGATAATAATTGGACAACAGATGTATCAAATATTATGATTGGTTCAGCTAAGACATTAACTGAAGATGAAATATCTCAAAAAGAACAAGAGTTTGTTCAAACTCTACAAAATACACCAATCTATAAGTTATTCTCAACAACAGATGGTAATTTTGATAAATCAATATTAGATTACTATAACAATGGTTCTAAAAAGGTTGAACCAGAGAATCCTGTAACTGATGATCCTGCTTTACAAGATATCTGTTTTAAATTAGATGCTAGTGGTAATTATAATGATGAAACAACTACTTGTTCTAATTATATTTGTACAGTAACAGTTAATGGCGTTGAATCAAAGAAACAATGTAATGTAGCATAAAAAAAAGAAGTTTTAAACTTCTTTTTTATTTGTCTTCTTTTTTAGCTTTCTTAGTTGCTTTCTTTTCTTCTTTTTCTTCTTTTTTTGCTCTTTTACCAGCTACAACTTCTTTAACTCTTTCTTTTAAAGATTTCTTTTTTGGTTTTTCTTCTTTAACCTCTTCTTTAGATTCTTCTTTAGATACTTTTTTAGATTCCTCTTTTGGAGTATCTTCTTTACGAACAGGTTTTGGAAGAGCTGCTTTACGAGAAAGATTTAATCTATTTTTATTGTCATAGCCTTGAGCCATAACGATGATTTCGTCGCCAACTTTGAACATGTCTGAAGGTTTTTCTACTCTTTCCCAAGCAAGTTGTGAAACGTGTACTAATCCTTCGCATCCAGGCCATAGTTCTACGAAGCAACCAAAGTCTTCAACTTTAACTACTTTACCTGTATAAACTTTACCTTCTTCAACTTCACGAGCAACATTTTCAATCATTTCTTTACATTTAGCAATGATATCTTTATCTTGATGATAAATTAATACTGTTCCATCATCTTGAAGATCAACTTTAACAGCGTTAACATCGTTAACTGATTCAACATGAGAAGATTCAAGAATGATCTTAGTGATCATTTCGCCACCTTTACCGATAACTTCTTTAATCTTATCAGGATTGATATGTAAGATTTCAATTTTAGGAGCATATTTAGATAATTCTTTACGAGGTTCAGGTAATACTGATTCCATAACATCTAAGATTTCTAAACGAGCTTCTTTAGCTTGTGCTAAAGCTTCTTTTAAGATCTTTTCTGTTACACCTTTAATCTTAATATCCATTTGTAATGCTGTAATACCTTCTCTTGTACCAGCTACTTTGAAGTCCATGTCTCCCATGTGATCTTCTAAGCCTTGGATATCTGTAAGAATTGTATATTTCTTACCATCTTCAGATGTAATAAGACCCATAGCAATACCTGCTACTGGAGCTTTAATAGGAACACCAGCTGCCATTAAGCTTAAGCAACCAGCACAAATAGTAGCTTGTGATGAAGAACCATTTGATTCTAGAATTTCTGATACAACACGAACTGTGTATGGGAATTCTTTTTCATCTGGCATTACTTGTAGTAATGCTCTTTCACCTAAAGCACCATGTCCTATTTCACGACGTCCTGGAGAGCCATAACGTCCAACTTCACCAACTGAGAATTGTGGGAAGTTGTAATGTAACATAAATCTCTTGTTTG
>JAEEGL014840688.1_pt1 | contig 99231 bp, 82 predicted proteins | sample 9134231 | NCBI WGS metagenome assembly JAEEGL01 (sample SAMN16246548, study PRJNA631951) | gut metagenome | biome: gut microbiome; feature: rumen; material: fiber-attached | host: Bos | place: Iran: Karaj | collected 2018-10 | reverse complement strand
TACCGAGGTTGCGAAGCTTGAGAGAAAGGACCTGGCGTCCTACATCTACATCGGTTCCCCTACCGCCCAGTATCAGGGCCAGTACGGTACCGAGGCCAGGATCCAGCTCAACGATTCCTTCAAGACCACCAATGACATCCGTGACTTCATCGCCGCCGAGCGTGACGCCATGAGCGAGGCCGACAGACAGTTGATGCAGGTTGACATTAAAGCTGACGAGGATGTCAGGATGGGTATAATCACGGACGTGAAGCAGGAGCTTAGGCGCTGCTCCGCCCTTAAGATCATGTACGCTGCCCGCAAGAAGGGACAGTAACCCATCAAGACAGATCATTTAAAAAGAGGACGCTTCGGGCGCCCTCTTTTTTTATGCTTTTCTCTCTTTGTCTTGGCTGATTTTTATAGTATATTTGTGGGATTAGTAATTTTTGAAACGAAATGAGCGTTATCACAAGAACAAAGGTGAAGGACCTGCTCAAGTCAGCCCCTGGTTCAGAGGTGCTGGCCAAAGGATGGGTCAGGACAAAAAGAGGCAATAAGCAGATCAAATTCATCGCCCTGAACGACGGGTCGACGATCAACAACATACAGGTCGTGGCTGACATGGCGAACTTTGATGAGAACCTTATCGCCAAGGTGACCACAGGAGCAAGCCTCGCGGTCAGGGGCAATCTCGTAGAATCGGTCGGAAGCGGACAGGCTGTTGAGATCCAGGCTACCTCCATCGAGGTGCTCGGAGAGTGCGATCCCGTCAGGTATCCGCTCCAGAAGAAAGGAACGACCCTTGAGTATCTCCGCACCGTAGCCCACCTGCGTCCAAGGACCAACACCTTCGGAGCTATACTAAGGATCCGTCACGCCATGGCGTTCGCGATCCACAAGTTCTTCAATGACAAGGGCTTCGTGTATCTCAACACTCCGCTCATCACTGAGTCGGACGCCGAGGGAGCCGGAGATATGTTCCAGGTCACTACCCTCAATCTTGAGAACGTGCCCAAGAAAGAGAATGGCAAAGTCGATTTCAGCAAGGATTTCTTCGGCAAGAAGACCAGCCTGACTGTCAGCGGTCAGCTCGAGGGCGAGCTTGGAGCGACCGCCGTGGGAGAGATCTACACCTTCGGTCCCACCTTCAGGGCAGAGAACTCCAACACCCCGAGACACCTCGCCGAGTTCTGGATGATCGAGCCGGAGATGGCTTTCTACGACATCAACGACAACATGGTCCTTGCCGAGGAGTTCGTCAAGTACCTCGTCCAATATGCTCTGGACAATTGCATGGATGACCTGACTTTCCTCAATGACAAGTATGACGACGGCCTGATCGAGAGGCTCCGCAGCGTGCTTGGCATTGAGTTCCAGAGACTGACCTACACCGAGGCTGTCGAGATTCTCGAAGAGGCCATGAAGAATGGTGTGACGTTTGAGTTCCCGGTCACTTGGGGAACGGATTTCCAGAGCGAGCACGAAAGGTATCTCGTCGAGAAGCATTTCGGGAAACCCGTGATTCTCACCGACTTCCCTCAAGCTATCAAGGCCTTCTACATGAAGCAGAACGACGGATGCGCTCCCGGTAGGGAGACCGTCAGGGGAATGGATGTCCTCTTCCCGAAGATCGGGGAAATCATCGGCGGATCCGAGAGGGAGGCCTCTCTTGAGAAGCTTGAGAGAAGGATAACCGAACTCGGGATGAGCCGCAAGAATCTGGAGTGGTACATCGACACCCGCCGCTTCGGTACAGTTCCCCACAGCGGTTTCGGACTCGGATTTGAAAGGCTTCTCCTGTTCGTGACAGGAATGTCCAACATCCGTGACGTCATTCCTTTCCCCAGAACACCAAAGAACGCTGACTTCTAATAACCAATAAGATATGTTAGTCATAGGAATAGCAGGCGGTTCCGGTTCCGGAAAAACCACCGTAGTCAACGCGATCACGAGCAAGCTCAAAGAGAAGGTCGTGATCATCCCCCAGGACTCCTACTACAAGGACTCCAGCCACCTCCCTATGGAAGAGAGGCAGCAAATCAATTTCGACCATCCCGACGCGATTGATTTCAAACTTCTCTGCAAACAGCTTTCGGAGCTGAAGGAGGGGAAGACCATCGAGCAGCCGGTGTATTCCTACATCACATGCTCCCGCTCCAAGACGGAGACAGTGACCGTTTCCCCCGCCGATGTGATCATCATCGAAGGAATCCTGATCTTCTCCTGCAAGGAACTGCGCGACCAGATGGACATCAAGATATTCGTGGACGCGGATGACGATGACAGGCTTATGAGGGTCATGGCCAGGGACATCCTGGAAAGGGGCAAGACCGTGGAGACTGTGATCGAGCGCTACTCGAAGACCGTGAAGCCGATGTACCTGCAGTTCATCGAGCCCAGCAAGCGCTACGCTGACATAATCATTCCACAGGGTGGCCACAACAAAGTCGCTATCGACGTGATCTCGGCCACTGTCGAGAAGTCCCTGAGGGAGAAGAAAAAGGAAGAAGGGAAATAAAACCGTACACTCAAAGGCATGAACAGCGAGGACAGGGCAGGACTCTACATCACGGTGATATTCCACTTGGTGGTTATCATCATCCTCCTCGCATGCCAGATAGGAGCCGTACTGAAACGGGAGAATACCTTCGTCCTCGACTTCACCAGGCAGGAGGAAGTCGAGAAAAAGAAGGCTGAGGAGAATTTCAAGGAAGAGGTCAGTGACAGGCTCGACCAGCTGCTCGCCTCGTCGGCTGGAGTCCCCATCAGGAATATAGCCGTGGACAGAAGCTCCACCCTCAAAGACGATCGCAACACGAACGCCGAGCAGCTCTACAAAGATGCTGAAAGGCTTGCCCAGGAGCTCAAAGACGGCTTCAAGGCCGACGAGCCGGACGACGATTATGTCGCTGTCAATAAACCTGTGGCGAAAAAAGAAGAGCCCAAGAAACAATCCTACAGCGGTCCTTCTGTCGTGTCGTACGCTCTTGAAGGGAGAAAGGCCAGCAGGCTTTCCATACCCGCCTACAGGTGTCTCGGGGCCGGTCACGTCACCGTGATCATCACGGTTGATCCTTCGGGAAATGTACTGAACGCCAAGGTCCAGGAAGACGCGTCATCTTCTGACCGCTGTTTGAGGGAATTCGCGGTCAGGGCCGCCAGGCTCTCCAAATTCTCGGCCTCTACATCGGCTCCTCCCAGGCAACTGGGCAATATAGTCTACATGTTCATCGCCCAATGAGGAAAAGCACGCTATACATCCTGATAAGCCTGGCTGCCATCCTGGTCGCCGGGATTATCATAGCCTTGAAATCACTTTACCCCGGAAAGGAAGATAACAACCACAAGGTTGATCCGGGGCAAGCCATTGAGCGCCATGAATTGATTGAGGCGGTTCCTTCCGATGCGGCTATAGTGTTCTGTGTAAAGAACTTCGGCCGGGCGCTTGAATTCCTTGGAGACACCACCGCCATATTCCGGAAAATCACCTCCGGCAGATTCGACAAGATCGCCAGAGAGTCATTTGAAGGGATCAGACGGGCCCCCGCCATCATCTCGATCCACTACAGCAAGGACATGCCTCCACTCCTTGTCGTGAAGCCGAGCAAGGCGATTTCGGACTCTGTCTCAAACGACTGCTCAAAGCTTATGGCCCTTGCGGATTCTTCAGGACTGTTCGCTAAAGTCAGCGGCGAGATGATCCTCATATCATCCTCCGAGACTATCGCGAACTCCTCCGCCAGGCATCTCGCGGAAGGGCATTCCGTGTTAGAGTCCACCGGGTTCGCCGAACTGGCCGGGCAGGTCCCGGGAAGCGACATCCTTTTTGTCTCCAACACTTATTCAGACAATATTCTTGACACATACTTCGCTCGTAAGCACCGGAAGCTCAACGGGTTCTTCAAGGAAATCGCCCTTTGGTCCGCCTTCAGCGTGACCAGGCACTCCGACACCGGCGTGTCCATGGACGGGACCCTTCTGTACGGAAGCGATCCTTCTTACTACATGAACGTCCTGCGCCATGCCGGCACCGGGCCTGTCAAAATAGCTGAAGCCGTGCCTTCCAATACGGATTTCATTCTGGATCTTCCCATCGGCAACATCGGCTCATATCTCAAGGCCTACCGGAATTATCTCGACTCTAAAGCGAAGCTCGACAAATACGAGTCTGTTCTGGCCAAACAAAAAAAGTCCTCCGGCAAATCAGCGGAAGATTGGGCCAAATCTCTGGATCTGAAAGAAGTGGCCATTGTCAATATCCACTTTGGCGGAAGGCTCCGCCAGCTTCTCTTCCTCAAACCGGGAGGGAAAAAACTCTCCGGGGAAGGCATAGAGGATTTCTCTCCCTACGCTGGATTCCCCCAGACCATATTCGGTGAGATATTCACCGGAGAAGACGAGTACGCCTCCGCGGTCGTGAACGGATGGCTGGTCGTCGGAGCGAGGGATTGCCTTGACGAGCTCATCCAGACATCTTTCGAGTCCTTGAAGGAAAGGCTTTCGGCAAGCGGACTTGTCGACAGGATCCCCCAGAAAGGCTGCGGGTTCTGGCTGTACCACTCCATCACAGAGGACCCCAACCTCATCGGAGCCAACTTCAGCCCGCTCATGGCTGAAGGCTTCCGGGATGTGATCAACGGGGTCTCCTATGTGCCGGCGACCCTTTTCGCTTCATCCAAAGGAGATAAAATGGTTCTCTCGCTCGATGTCACCAGGACAGATATTCCCGGCGGAAGGATGCCTCTTCCCTCAGTCAGGGACACGACCGTGACCGTTCCTTCAGGTGAGTTCAAGGTGATGAACAGCGCCACCGGAAAGATCAACACACTCTACCAGAACTCCCATCTCTCGATCTGTCTGAAAGACGAGAACGGCAAGGACAAATGGGGCATCCCATTCAAATACACTTTCTGCGGTTACGTCAAGGAAATTGACTTCTACAAGAACGACAAACTGCAGTATCTGTTCGCCGCGGACAGCAAACTTTACCTGATTGACCGCCTTGGACGCTTTGTCGGAGGCACTCCCGTCGATCTTGGCAAGAAGATTGCGGTCGGTCCGGAGGTGTATGATTTCGAAGGGACGCGGGACTATTCGGCTATGGTCCTTTTCAAGGACAACACGGTCGGATTGTTCACACTTGACGGGAAGCCCTCACCGACTTGGAAGGGAATAACTTCCGACGAGACGATCAAGAGCCTGCCGGAACCGCTGGAGGGCGGAGGCAAGAGGTACTGGATCGTCCGTACCTCCAGGCAGGCCTTCGTGTGTCCGTTCGAAGGCGGTGATCCAGTCATAATCGGCGAAGGCAAGAAGATGATACGCCCCGACAGCGAGATCACCATCAACGACAAAGGAGTGTTCGTGGCCAAATGCCATGACGGCAAAGAAAGGACTTTCAAATTGGAAAAAGAAAAACGATAATACCATGGAAGAATTCAAGTTCCAATCAGTCAATAAGCTCATCGAGCAGAGCTTTAAGGAGAACTGGGACAGGCTAGCCCTGTCCAATTACCAGGGAGTCAGCCTCTGCTACCGTGACGTGGCCAGAAGGATCGAGAAGCTGCACATCGCCTTTGAGAAGTGCTTCCTCCACAAAGGTGACAAGGTGGCCATCTGCGCCCGAAACCAGGTCAACTGGGCTGTGAGCTACCTGGCCACGATGACATACGGCGCTGTCGTTGTGCCCATCCTCCACGAGTTCAAGCCCGGGAATATCCATTACCTCGTCAACCATTCAGAGGCCAAGGTTCTCTTCGTAGATGACGTGATCTGGGAAGGCTTGAGTCCCGATGAGATGCCGGGAGTCTATGCGGTGGTGAGGATCAACACCTTCCAGCTCCTGTATGCGAAGAATGACCGCATTGTCGAGGCCCGTGAGCACATGAACGAGTATTTCGGCAAGCGCCATCCGAACGCCTTCCTGCCCGAGGATCTGAATTACTACAAGGACTCCCCAAATGAGCTTGCGATGATCAACTACACATCCGGAACCTCAGGGTTCTCAAAGGGTGTCATGATCCCTTACCGCGCGCTTTGCTCCAACATCCAGTTCGCGAAGCACGTGCTGCCAGAGCTCAACAACAAGTCCAATGTGGTCTCTATGCTGCCTACCGCCCACATGTATGGGATGATGTTCGAGTTCCTCTTCGAGATGACGATCGGTATGCATGTCCACTTCCTGACCAGGATCCCAAGCCCGAAGATCATCACCCAGGCGCTGCAGGAGGTCAAGCCGAACATCATCATCGCCGTCCCTCTCATCATCGAGAAGGTCTATAAGTCCAAGATCCAGAAGATGGTGGAGAAGGGCAGCATCAAGACTATGCTGAAGATTCCGGGACTCAGCGACATGGTCCGCAAGAAGATCCGCACAGAGCTTGTGAACGCCTTCGGAGGCAGCTTCGTCGAGGTCATAATGGGTGGAGCGGCCTTCAACAAGGAAGTTGAGAAGTTCTTCTGGGACATTGACTTCCCTTACACTGTCGGTTACGGCATGACAGAGTGCGCCCCGATTATCACCTACGCCCATTTCAACGACAAGAAACTCTACTCCTGCGGAAAGGCCGCCTACAACATGAAGATCAGGATCGACTCCGAGGATCCCGAGAGGATTGAGGGCGAGATCCAGTGCAAGGGTCCCAACAATTGCCTCGGCTACTACAAGAATGATGAGGCGACAGCCAGTCTGTTCACCGAGGACGGTTGGATGAGAACCGGGGATATGGGTATCATCGACAAGGACGGTTACCTCTTCATCAGGGGACGCAGCAAGTGCATGATCCTTGGCCCCAACGGTCAGAACATCTATCCCGAAGAGCTTGAATCCGTGATCAACGCTGTCTCTTATGTCGTTGATTCTCTCGTTATTGAGGATAATGGCGGTCTCACAGCCCTCATCTATCCCGATTACCATCAGGCAGAGCTTGACGGTCTGACCAGGGACCAGCTTGAGAAGAACCTCAACAGCCTTCTCCCCGACCTCAACAAGGAGATCCCGGGATATGCCCAGATCCGCAAGATCGAGTTCATGCCCGAGGACTTCGAGAGGACTCCCAAGCGCTCCATCAAGAGATACCTTTACCAAAGAAGCGGCAAGTAATGGAGAAATTCGACCATAGGTACCTTGAAATGGCCGGAATCTGGGCCAAGAACTCCTACTGCAAGAGAAGGCAGGTGGGAGCCTTGATCGTCAAGGAGAGAATGATCATCTCCGACGGCTACAACGGCACTCCTTCCGGATTTGAGAATATCTGTGAGGATGAGAACGGGGTGACAAAACCCTACGTCCTTCATGCAGAGGCCAATGCCATCACCAAGGTGGCCAAATCAGGCAACAGCAGTCAGGGAGCCACGTTGTACGTTACCGCGTCGCCCTGCCTGGAATGTTCCAAACTCATAATCCAATCAGGCATAAAAAGAGTCGTTTACCGGGACGAATACAGGCTCACGGACGGCGTTGACCTCCTTCGCCGGGCCGGAATAGAAGTTGAGAAGGTAGATTGAGCATGAAAAAGTTTTCCCCTGTCCTTATCGCCTTGCTTGGCATCATCGTCGGTGCCCTGGCGGTCACCACGTACAACACATACCGCCAGAAAAAGCACTACTATAACGTCCAGTATGGTGATTGGCGCAAGCTTAACCTCATCCTGGACCAGGTCGATAAGAATTACGTCGACACGGTCAACAACGAGGAGGTAACCGAGGCCGCCATTGTGGCCGCCCTGGCCGCCCTGGATCCACATTCGGTCTATATGCCGCCTGTGGAGTTCAGCGAGGCAGAGACCGACCTCGCGGGCAATTTCGACGGAATAGGGATCCAGTTCAACGTTCCCAACGACACCGCGACTGTCATCGAGGTGATTCCGGGAGGACCTTCCGAGAAAGCCGGACTCCTGCAGGGAGACAGGATCCTCAAAGTGGACGACAAGGTCATCGCCGGAGTGGGATTCCCGCAAGACAGCATGGTACGCAGAATGAAAGGTCCTGCCGGATCAAAAGTCAAGATCACTGTTGGAAGAGGCAAGGAGACCATTCCTTTTGACATCACGAGGGGAAAGATCCCGGTCCACTGCGTAGACGCCGCCTTCATGGCCAACGACACCACCGGCTATGTGAAACTCTCGAAGTTCTCCAAAACCACATTCAGCGAGGTCAATGCGGCCGCTGTCAAGCTTCTGGCGCAAGGAATGAAGAAGCTCATCCTGGACTTGAGGGATAACTCAGGCGGGTACTTCGACCAGGCCCTGCTCTTGAGCGACATGTTCCTTGAGAAAGGGGACGAGATAGTCTACATGCAGGGACTACACCGCAAGAAAGATGAGTACAAAGCCGACGGGAAGGGCATCTTGAAGAATGTGTCGCTCATGGTGCTGATCAACGAGTCGACAGCTTCTTCCAGCGAGATTTTCGCGGGAGCCATGCAGGATAACGACAGGGGCACGATCATCGGAAGGCGTTCCTTCGGCAAGGGTTTGGTCCAGGAACCGCTCTACTTCAGTGACGGTTCAGGAGTCAGGCTAACGGTCGCGAGGTTCTACACACCTTCCGGAAGGTGCATTCAGAAGCCATATTCCGACGACTACCGCTACGACATCTACAAGCGCTATTCCGCCGGTGAGATGTACGACGCCGACAGCATCAAAGTTGACACTTCAGCGGTGTACAAGACCGTCGGAGGCCGCACTGTCTACGGTGGCGGCGGTATTATCCCGGACATATTCGTACCTGTCGACACGACCAGGGCGACCAATTTCTACATCGCCTGCAACAAGAAAGCCACCCAGATGAGATTCTCATCGGCTATGTTCGACAAGTACAAGGGAACGATCTCCGGAATCGAGAATTTCGACGAGCTGAACCGTGCCCTGGACAAGATGGATATTCCCGCCAAATTCCGTGAATATGCCTCCAGGGTAGATGGGATCACCTGCTCCGCCCAGGAGTGGAAGGAGAGTGAGGAATATATGCTCCCGCAGCTCCGCGCGTTGATCGGGCGTTATTCCAGACTTGGGGACAACGCTTTCTACAAGATGTATCTCGGGGTGGACACCACCATCAAGAAGGCTATTGAATCGGACTGACGTAGAGCTTTACGTCCTCTCCGCTGACAGGGTTGCCTCCGAGTATTGTCAGACGCTCCACGACATTACCCAATTCCCTCACATTCCCGGGCCAAGACTTGGCCTGGAGAAGCTCTATCGCCTCCTTGGAGAACTCCCTCTTGGGCTTTCCGGTCTCGGCACTGACCTGGTCAGTGAAATAATCAACCAGAAGAGGGATATCGTCTTTCCTCTCGTCGAGGGAAGGCACATTGATGACGATAACGCTGAGACGATGGTATAAGTCCTCCCTGAAGGTTCCCTTCTCGATTTCCTTCATGAGATCCTTGTTGGTCGCGGCGATGACACGGACATCCACGACGATGTCCTTGTCGCTTCCGACGCGGGAGAGTTTCTTTTCCTGAAGCACCCTGAGGACTTTCGCCTGAGCGGCCAGGCTCATGTCTCCGATCTCATCCATGAAAAGGGTTCCGCCATCAGCCTGCTCAAACTTGCCTTTATGCTGCTTGATGGCAGAAGTGAACGATCCTTTCTCATGACCAAACAACTCGCTCTCAATAAGTTCTGAAGGAATCGCCGCACAGTTGACCTCGATGTAAGGCATCGAGCTCCGCTCGCTCTGCTCGTAAAGGCTCCTCGCGACAAGCTCCTTTCCGGATCCATTAGGACCGACAATCAGCACCCTCGCATCAGTCGGAGCCACCTTGGCGACGATGTCGCGGATGTGCTTCATCGGAGCGGACTCACCGATCATTTTCTTGTCGCCATAAACCTTCTTCTTGAGCTGTTTGTTTTCCTTGACGATGACAGCCTTGTCGGTGGCGTTCTTGATAGTGATGAGTATCCTGTTGAGATCCAGCGGCTTCTGGATGAAATCGAAAGCTCCTTTCTTGATGCAGTCCACGGCAGTGTCGATGTCCCCATGACCGGAGATCATCACTATGGCTGAGTCGACACCGTCAGAAACAAGCTTCTCAAGGACCTCGGTCCCGTCCATCCCAGGCATCTTTATGTCGCAGAAAATCACATCAAACCTTTCCTTGTCAACCTTGGCCAAGGCGGTAGGGCCATCTTCCGCTGTCTCAACCTCATATCCTTCATCCGTCAGGATCTCTCCCAAGGAATTCCTGATCGATCTCTCGTCGTCAACAATCAATATCTTCATGTCGGATAGTCTTTTTCGTTCACTTCTTTACGCGAATATCGGACTTTTTATCGGAATTTTGATATTTTTGTCATTATGAACATTCCAGACATTATCATAGCCATCGACGGCTACTCATCAACCGGTAAAAGCACGCTCGCCAAACTTATCGCTGAGCAATATTCATTCCTTTATCTCGATTCTGGGGCAATGTACCGCGGAGTCACTCTCCACGCCTTGGAAAACGGGATCATAGACAGCTCCGGAACCATTAACGAGGCGAGTCTCAAGAAAGCCCTGGAGACACTGGATCTCGACTTCAAGATCGACGGGACCTACATCGGGGAACGCCGGGTCGAGCAGGACATCCGCACGCTGGAGGTCTCGAGCCATGTCAGTCCGGTCTCCGCGATTCCTTTCGTGCGCGCTTTCGTGGATGAGAAACTGCATGCTTTCGGCCTCAGGAAGAGAGTCGTGATGGACGGACGCGACATCGGGACGACCGTGTTCCCCGACGCGGAGATCAAGATATTCATGACCGCCTCTCCCGAGGTCAGGGCCCAGAGGCGCTTCGACGAGATGAAAGCCAAGGGACAGAATCCTGTCATGGAAGAAGTCATGAAGAACCTCCTTGAAAGGGACTACATCGATTCCCACAGGGAGGTCTCCCCTCTTTCCCGCGCGGCTGACGCCTATGTCCTGGACAATTCCGACATGACTCTCCATGAGGAGACCGTCTGGTTCCAGGGACTTTGCCAGGGGAAGTTCGGAATCCTTGAGTAATGGCTCTGTCAGTCGAGATAGACAAACGTTCCGGCTTTTGCGGCGGAGTCATCCGAGCCATCAGCAAGGCCGAGGAGTTCCTGGACGCGAATCCCGGGAAGAAGCTTTTTTCCCTTGGAGCGATAGTCCACAATGAGGCCGAGCTGGAGAGGCTTGGCCGCAAGGGGCTTGTCACGATCAGCAAGGAAGACATCGGCAATATTCCCTCCCCTTCTTCAGAGACTTTGCTGATCAGGGCCCATGGAGAGCCGCCTTCCACTTACGAGCTTGCCCGTAAGATCGGGATCAATGTCATCGACTGCACCTGCCCGGTGGTCCTGAAGCTCCAGCAGAACATCCGGGAGGCGCATAGCCCGGAAAGACAGATTGTGATTTTCGGTAAGGTGGGCCATGCGGAGGTGCTTGGACTGCTGGGCCAGGTCGGAGGAGACGCGGTGGTCATTGAGAATATGGACATGCTTCTCGAGGCCCTGAAGAACGGCATGATCAGGACCGATGTCCCGCTGGAGATATTCTCCCAGACGACCAAGAGCCCGACTGAATATTCCCAGATCTGCGCCGTGCTCTCCGAAAGGGCCAAGGCCGGACTGACGGTCCACAACACCATCTGCTCGCAAGTGGCGTCAAGGCATGAGGAACTCTCTTCATTCGCCCAGTCTCACGACATAATCATCTTTGTGTCAGGAGCTTCCAGTTCAAATGGCAAGGTCCTTTGCGACCTTTGCCGGTCAAGGAACACAAGGACTTATCATATTTCAAGCCCGGAGGAAATCGCCCCCTCATGGTTCCGTCCGGACGACAAGGTCGGCATCTGCGGCGCGACCTCCACCCCCCGCTGGCTCCTTGAGGAAGTCGCCGAAGCCATCAGGGCAATCCCTTAGTCATTCCGAGCTAAAACCAAGAAAGTAAAAGCCAAATTTGCAATAAAAGGCACAATTAGTTAAATTTGCATGATTGACGCGAATTGATAATTAATTCATTCATATATGGCAACAACTGCAGATTTTAAGAACGGACTGTTCATCAGCTACAACGGCAAGCCTTGCCAGGTAGTCTATTTCCAGCATGTCAAGCCCGGTAAGGGCCCCGCTTTCGTCAAGACAAAGCTTCGTAACCTCGAGAACGGAAGGATCCTTGAGAACACCTTCACCGCCGGCATGAAGATCGACGTCATCACCGTCGAGAGGCGTCCCTACCAGTTCCTCTATTCCGATGAGGACGGTTTCAACTTCATGCACGAGGAGACCTACGAGCAGATCCACCTGCCCCACGATGTCGTCGAGAACGCCGACTTGATGAAAGAAGGCCAGCATGTTGAGATGATGTTCGTCCTCGAGCCTGAGGAGAGGTGCCTTACCTGCGAACTTCCGACCTATGTGACCCTTGAGGTTACCTACGCCGAGCCCGCCGTCAAGGGCAACACCGCCTCCACCAGCGCCCTCAAGGAGGTCACTCTCGAGACCGGCGCCAAGGTGATGGTTCCGCTCTTCATCAACCAGGGCGAGAAGATCACCGTCAACACTACCGACCGCACCTACGGCCAGAGGGTCTAAATAAGACGGCCAACGACAAAAAGACGGGTGGATGATTGTCCACCCGTCTTTTGTTATTATCTTTGGGAATATGAGCAACTTGATTCTTATTACCCTTATGAGTTTCGGAATCATCGCCGGATCGAAGGCGACCACTGACGGTTATGTCTACCTGGGACACAACGAGGACATCCCGGGCCTCAAAAAGATGCTGAATATCTACAACGTCCCGTCTTCAGACAACAACCTCGCGGGACTATGGTTCGAGTTCCCAGGACGGATCTCAGACAGCTATGTCAACGAAAAAGGGGTTTGCATCGTTTCCAACGAGACTCCTTCCAAGGAAAAGGGCTCTTCCGGCACCCTTCTTTATGAGGCGCAGACCAAGGCTTTCCGCCAGGCCAAGTCGGCCAGGAAAGCCGTCCTGATCATCGGCTCTGAAGTCAGGAAACATGGCTGTCCTGAGTCCGGAAGGACATACCTGATCGCCGACTCAAAGGAAGGATGGGTGCTCTCTGTCGTGAAAGGAAAGCTCTGGGTAGCCCAAAGGGTTCCGGATGACGAGATCATGACGATCACCGACCGATTCAACATCGGGGAAATAGACCTTGATGATCATGAGAATTTCATGGGCAGTGAAAAGCTGGTACGGAGAGCCAGATGGAAAGGCTGGTACAAGCCCCGCCGGGACGGAGCCTTCAATTTCGCAAAGGCATATTCAGAGGACCCGCTCCAAGCGGAGGAGCCCTTCTCCAAGAAGCCGGATAAGAAAGTCCACCGCCGGGACCTGTCCAAGATGCTCGCCGAGCCACCGATCCACAGCGAGGCGACAGCCCTGACAACCATATTCACCCTCAACCCGGCCTATCCGCCCGAAAAAGGTACTGTCATCTGGGTTGGGCTCCCGGGACAGGACGCGGCCAATCAAAATCAATGGACGATATTCACGAAGTCCCCGGATTCATGTCACCGCTACAATAACTCCACGATGGCTCTGGACAGGCACTTCAAGGAGACGATCGGTTTCAGGGAGCGCTGGCCGGGGCATTTCTACTGGCATTATCTCTACCCCGAGACAAACATCAACGTCATTCCCCACGACTTAACCGTCTATATTCCAAAGACTTCCAGAGGCGGAGAGGATTCTTTCAACGACCACTTCCATGTCCTTGAAGACAAGGGCCGCGGACTGCTCCACGCTTTCTGGACACAAGGATCATACGAGGCCGCGGACAATGAGAAAGTCGTCCACGCCAGCAGCGCTGACGGCGGCAAGACTTGGACGGAGCCTGTCATGATCGCCGGTTCGCCTTCACTTGAGAACCCCAAGCCTGTGGCCGCATGGCAACAACCGATGATCAGCAAAAGCGGACGCCTGTACTGTCTCTGGAACCAGGAGACCACCGTGAAAAAGCACCTTTGCGGACTCATGTACGGGAGATATTCCGACGACGGAGGGAAGACCTGGAGCGAGCCGGAGATGGTCCCTTTTCCCAAACGGTTCAAGGCCGACCCGGAAGATCCGACCGTTCCCCCGACCTGGTGTATTTGGCAACGTCCGCTGCGCCTTGGCAAGGACGGCCGCTACATCGCCGGATGCTCCCGATACGGGACCGACGGCATCAGCCGAGTGGAGTTCTGGCAATATGACAACATCGACGACGATCCCAAGATCAAGGACATCCGAATCTCTTTCTTCAACACCGATGAGGATTCTTTCGACGCGTCAAAGGTTGAGAACGATCATGAATATTCCCCCAGAGATGGCCGCAGAGTCGAAGAGGCTTGCATCACAGGTCTTCCGGACGGGAGGCTTTTCGCCGTGATGCGCACCACGATCGGCCACCCCATCTGGTCCGTCAGCTCCGATGAGGGGAAGACTTGGTCCAGGCCGGAGATACTCCGCTACAAAGACGAAGAAGATGCCATCCTCCAGCCATGCTCCCCTTGCCCGATCTACGATTATGCCGGTCCCGAGGCCAGGAGCGGGAAATATTTCCTGTTGGTCCACAACACTTTTGACTTCAACGGCTTGACCTCTTACCAGAACCGGGGGCCGGTTTACAAGCTGGACGGGGAGTTCGTCCCGGACGCCCACCAGCCCATCTGGTTCAAGGATGCGGGATTATTCTCCCGGCGGGATTCCGGGAACTCGCTCTACACCAGCTACACCTCTCAAGGCAGGGGAGGTATACTTTGGTTCGGCGACCAGAAATACTATCTCTTCGGCAAAAGGATGAGATGGAATGACGGGAAATAATGCTATATTTGTATGTTATGTCAGACTATATCGTATCAGCAAGAAAATACCGTCCCGATTCCTTTGAGACCCTCATCGGACAGGACAATATAGCGCAGACCCTGAAGAACTCCATAATCAGGGGAAAGCTGGCTCACGCCTATCTGTTCTGCGGCCCAAGAGGTGTCGGCAAGACCACCACGGCCAGGATATTCGCGAAGGCCATCAACTGTTCCAACCCCTCCGAGGACATGGAGCCCTGCGGGAAATGCGAGTCCTGCATCTCCTTCCAGGAAGGCCGTTCCTATTGTATACACGAGCTGGACGCCGCTTCCAACAACGGAGTCGAGGACATCAAGAACCTGATGGACCAGGTACAGATTCCCCCTCAGGTCGGCAAATACAGCGTCTACATCATAGACGAGGTTCACATGCTCTCGACAGCGGCCTTCAACGCCTTCCTCAAAACTCTTGAGGAGCCCCCGGCACACGCCATATTCATTCTTGCCACGACAGAGAAGCACAAGATCCTCCCGACGATTCTCTCGCGCTGCCAGACGTACGATTTCAACAGGATCTCGATTCCTGACATGGTCTTCAACCTCAGGAATATCGCCACGAAGGAGAACGTCAAGATCGACGACGAGTCGCTCCATGTGATTGCCCAGAAGGCCGACGGAGCGATGAGGGACGCTTTGACGATCTTCGACCAGACAGTGGCGTTCTGCGGTTCTGACATAAAGTACGAGGATGTGATACGGAACCTCGGTGTTCTGGACTACGACTATTCTTTTGACCTGGTGGACGACTTTCTCGCCGGAGACTACGGCAAGGCTCTCATGACTTTTGACGAGATCCTGTCCAAGGGATTCAACTCACTGCATTTCTGCGCGGCGTTGAGTTCTCACCTCCGGGATCTCCTGGTGGCCAGGAACGGAGGGCTTGACACCCTGCTTGAACTGCCGGAATCCCTGAAAAAAAGATATGTGGAGCAGGCTTCGAGGTGTTCCGTAAAGTTCCTTTACGATGCTCTCGGGGTGACTACGGCATGTGAGGCCGGTTATAAGATGGCCGTTAATCCGAGGCTGCACATTGAGTTCGCGCTGATGAAGCTGAGTTTCCTTGTGAAGGCGCCGGAGATGACCGACCAGGGCGGCAATGCCCCTAAAGCGGCGGTCGTCAATAACGCTAAATCGGTGAGCGCCGAACCACGGTTGGTGAGCGGAGCCGAACCACAGTCGGAAAGCGCCGAACCACGGTTGGTGAGCGGAGCCGAACCACCGGCAACAGCTCCCCGAACTCGCAAAAAACCAGCAAAAACCGGCTCCGCTCTCTCTCTCAATGCCATCCTTGAAGAAGAGGAAAACAAGAAAGAAGTCAAGAAAGCCGCTGTCGTGTCAGACGAACTGCCTGACGACGATAAGATAATGAGCGCCTGGAAGTCTATCCCCGAGGAATTCAAGGCAGTGAACCAGATCCGTCTGGCCAACACCCTTGAGAACGCCATCGTGGAGATCCAAGAGTCGGATGGAATGAAGACCGTCACCTTCAAAGTCAGCAATGAAGCCCAGCGCAAATGGATCCAGGAGAACAGATTGCTGTCTTTGGAAGGGAATTTGCAGAAGAAAACAGGATCTTCCATGATCCGCCTCGAAGTGGGCGTGATCCCTATGGAAGAGAAAGAGGTCCAGCCCTACACGGACCAAGAAAAAGCGACAGCCCTCATGGGAGAGAACGGAGAGCTCCGCAACCTGGTCAAGGACTTTGGACTTGAGACAAAATAAAAAGCGCAAGAGATGAAACTACGCTGCGAGAAGCTTGTTAAGAAATATGGGATCAGGACCGTCGTGAAAGGAGTCTCCATGGAGATAAACCAGGGAGAAATCGTCGGATTCCTCGGACCCAACGGAGCGGGAAAGACCACCAGCTTCTACATGATCACCGGACAGATCGTCCCGAATGGTGGCCGTGTGTACCTTGATGACGAGGACATAACGGAGCTTCCAATGTACAAAAGGGCCCAGAAGGGCATCGGTTACCTCCCGCAGGAAGCGTCTGTGTTCAGGAAGATGTCAGTTGAGGACAACATCATGTCCGTCATGGAGATGTCCGACATGACCAAAGCGGAAAGGAAAGAGAGACTTGAGAGCCTCATCAGCGAGTTCAACCTCTCGAAAGTCCGCAAAAGCCTTGGTATCCAGCTGTCCGGAGGAGAGAGGCGCCGTTGCGAGATCGCCCGAGCTCTGGCCATAGACCCCAAGTTCATCCTTCTGGACGAGCCATTCGCCGGAGTCGACCCTATCGCCGTCGAGGACATCCAGTTCATCATCGCCAAACTGAAGTACAAGGACATTGGCGTGATCATCACTGACCATAACGTCGGTGAGACTCTTGCGATCACCGACCGTGCCTACCTCCTCTACGAAGGCTCCATCCTCCAGCAAGGCACGCCGGAATCGCTGGCCGCTGACGAGGATGTCCGCACCAAGTATCTTGGTTCTGGATTCATATTGAAGAAATCAGTGTCCGTCGAGAGAGCGAGGGCTGAGCATCTCGCCCTGGAGGCAGCGAAAGCCGCGGGGCAAAAGGAAGAAATAGTTGAACAAGTTGAATAATAGACTATCATGAGACGAATTATGCTTTTGGTCACGCTGATGCTGACCGCCTTGATGTCGTTCCCGTCTGTCTCATTCGCCCAGGCGCAGATCTACACGAGGAAAGAGAAGCTTAAAGACCTCACCGCAAAGACTGTCAAGGTGGTCTTGACAGGTGACGAGGTTCTGGACGAGTCGCTCAAACAGAGTGTCACGGCCAGCTGGACCATATCCCCTTTTGAGTTCTGTTCCAATGAAGAGTTCCAGAAGATAAAGACCGACAACAAGTTCTATTTCCTGCTCGTGGTCAAAGGGCAGCAGAGAAAAGAATCCGAGCCGGGAATAGACCTTCTGACTTTGGTGAAAGGCGGCGAAGGGGCCGACAAGTCTATCAATGACATGCTCGAGGTCGTCACGTTCCCTCTCAGGTCTGCGGTCGATCCCTCCGGGAGGGAGTTCATCTTCCTGCCCGCGTTCCTCACAATCATGCAGGAACACGCCATGGAGCTGACAAAATCTGAGGTCAAAGCCTACACTCCACTTGGCGGCAATGACACCAAGAAGTTGAGGATGAAGCAGATATACTTCTTCGAGGAAGATCTCTCCCCCCAAGTTCAAGACAAAACCCTTGAGTCTCTTGATGACGACACTTTCGTGAAAGAGGACGAGGAAGATGTCGACGATATTTTCGAGAAAGGCACTTTCAACGCGGTCGTGAGCTACATTGTCGCCCCCACCGAACCCGTGGACGGATCGGTCTGCTACAAGATGCTCATCGGAGCCGACAACCACAAACTCTATTGGTACAAGAAACACCGGATCTCCCCGAGGCAAGGGGCCGGTTTTCTCGACAGCGACCTGAAAGCGATCAAACTAATCCGTAAATAATGCTCGTCGGTAAGGCTCCATGCGGACTGAAATATGCGGTTAAAAGGAGTGGTAACGCGGTAGGTTACTGCTCCTTGACCATAAAATGCGGCACCAGGGACGAGGAGGGGTACCACAGCGGGATAGCGCACTTCACGGAGCACACGATATTCAAGGGAACCACCCATAAGAGCGCCAGGGTGATCAACAGCTACCTTGACCGCCTTGGGGGTGACCTCAACGCCTTCACCACAAAGGAAGAGATCGTCCTCCATTCCACGGTTCTCAAAGAGGACCTTGGGAAAGCAGCGGGCCTTCTCCTTGAATTGGCGACCTGCCCCACTTTCCCGGATGACGACATCGCCATCGAGAAAGGTGTCGTGATCGACGAGATCAATTCCTACAAAGACTCCCCCGCCGACGACGTGTACGACAAATTCGAGGAGGCCCTGCTGGCTGGCCATCCCCTCGGACGACCGATTCTCGGCACCGCGGCTTCGGTAAGGAAAATCACTTCAGACGAGCTGAAGCGCTTCGTCTCCGAAAGGTTCACTCCTGCTAATATGGCCCTTGCGGTGGTCGCCGACATCGATGAGAAACGACTGGAACAAGGAGTGTTACGGCTGGCCGAGAAAGTTTTCGACGGCCATTGGAAAGAATCTGTTCCGAGAGTTCAGCGTAAGGTGGAGCCCTCCGTTTTCAACAAAACGGTGGAGAAAAGGAACCACGAGGTCAATGCTATCATCGGTGGCATAGCTCCGTCAATATACGATGAGGACAAGAGGTTCGACACGATCCTCCTGGCGAATATCCTTGGTGGTCCGGCATCCAACTCCAAGCTCAACGACCTTCTTCGGGAACGGAACGGATGGGTGTACGGGGTCGAGGCGTCCTACACCCAATACTCGGAGACAGGAGTTATGGCTGTCACAATGGGTTGCGAGAGGAACAATCTGGAGAAATGCCTCGCTGGCGCCAGAAAGGTGATCCGGAAGATGCAAGATGATCTCATGTCGGAGTCTGCCCTTAAGGCAGCTAAGAAACAGCTTCTGGGGCAACTCGCGATCAGTTCCGACAATGGTGAGACGCAATGTCTGTCAATGGGTAAAAGCCTGATCTCTTTCGGGGGGATCCAATCCGACGAGATGAACCGTAAGGCCATCGAATCCGTTACACCCGAGAGGCTTCGTGAGGCCGCCAGGAGCATATTCAAAGAAGAAACTTTATCATCCCTGATATTTCTATGAGACACTATGTGATCATTGCCGCAGGATTGGCGGCACTTGCGGGTTGCGCCAAAGTCACCCCCCCGGAACCTTACGGAGCTATTCCCCTGCCCCAGCAGGTAGAATGGCAGAAGATGGAGATGAACATGTTCGCCCATTTCGGGCCGAACACATTCACCGGACTCGAATGGGGTCTCGGCACTGAAGCCGAAGACATATTCAATCCCTCCTCCCTTGACTGCGGGCAGTGGGCATCCATCGCCAAGGCGGCCGGATTCAAAGGGATAATAATCACCGGAAAACACCACGACGGATTTTGCCTCTGGCCCAATCCTGTCAGCACCCACACAGTCGCCCAAAGCCCCTGGAAAGACGGCAAGGGGGACGTGCTGAAGGAACTCTCCGACGCCTGCGCGAAGGAAGGTATCAAATTCGGGGTATATGTCTCCCCCTGGGACCGCAACGACCCCCATTACGGAACGCCTGAATATAACGATGTGTACGTCAAGACACTGGAGACGGTCCATGACGGGCGCTACGGTGAGGTATTCGAGCAGTGGTTCGACGGAGCCAACGGTGAGGGCCCCAACGGGAAGAAGCAGGTTTATGACTGGCCACGCTTCCACGAGACCGTCTTAAAATATTCCCCGAAAGCCATTATGTTCAGCGACACCGGCCCCGGATGCCGCTGGGTAGGAAATGAGAGCGGAGTAGCTGGAAGGACAAACTGGAGCACCCTCAACACCAAGGGCTTCACTCCCGGAGCCGGCGCCCCTCCCGTCGACACCCTTAACAGCGGCAATGTCCACGGAGCCCTCTGGCATCCCGCGGAGACCGACGTATCCATCCGACCGGGATGGTTCTGGAGAGAGAGCGAGAACGACAAGGTCAAGTCCCTCAAGAAGTTGCTGGGCATCTATTACACAAGCGTCGGACGCAACTCCCTGCTTCTCCTCAACGTTCCGCCGGACAACCGGGGGCTTATCCACCCTGCCGACTCCGCAAGGCTCATGGAGTTCAAGGTTGCCATTGACGAGATATTCAAGGACAACCTCTCTGACGGGGCTAAAGCCAAAGCTTCAAACTCAAGAGGCCGCGGATTCGGGCCCGGAAACATCCTTGACGGGAATTACGACTCCTATTGGGCCACGGCTGACGGGGTCAACGAGGCCTCAGTGACCTTCAACCTCTCTGGAGAGAAGACCTTCAACCGGGTTCTCCTCCAGGAATATATTCCTCTGGGCCAAAGGGTAAAATCCTTCACTGTCGAGGCTCTGGGGGCTGACGGCCAGTGGAAAGAGATCGCCCGGGAGACCACGATCGGCTACAAGAGAATCGTCCCTGTCGAGAAAGTCACGACCTCCAAAGTCAGGGTCAACATCAGCGCCTTCGCTCCCCCGACAATCAACGGTTTCGGTCTTTATCTCGACAACATTTCCGAATATTCAGATTAATCGCTAATTTTGAAGCAGACGCTGTCATTCTGAACGAAGGCACCTGTCATTCTGAACGAAGTGAAGAATCTATTAAACTATAATATTATGAAAATCAAGAGTTTCCTTGCGGCATCACTGTTCATTCTAGCAGCAGCCTGCACCTCAAATAAGGCCACCGTCGGCCCTATCAAGGTCAACACTCCCGCCCGTCCCGCCGGACAGGAAAATGTCATCGGTCTGACTGTTCCCCCGATGGAGACTGTCAGGGTTGGTTTCGTGGGTCTCGGAATGAGGGGCTCCGGAGCGGTCCCCCGCTTCACATATATTCCTGGAGTCCAGATCGTGGCTCTTTGCGACGTGCTTCCTGAGAATGTCGAGAGGTCCCAGAAGACCCTTGAATCCAGGGGACTCCCCAGAGCAGCCGAATATTCCGGTGACACTGAAGCCTACAAAAAGCTTTGTGAGAGGGACGACATAGACCTCGTGTACATCTGCACCGACTGGGTCCATCATGTTCCCGTGGCCCTCTACGCCATGGAGCACGGCAAGAATGTAGCCTGCGAGGTCCCGATGGCCACTACCCTGGATGAGATCTGGTCTCTTATCAACATGTCCGAGAAGACCCGCAAGCACTGCATGATGCTCGAGAATTGCTGCTACGACTTCTTTGAGCTCTCATGCCTGTCGATGGCCCAGGCCGGGATCTTCGGAGATATCCTCCATGCGGAAGGATCCTACCTCCACAACCTCGATCCTTTCTGGGATGAGTACTGGAACAACTGGAGGCTCGATTTCAACGAGAAGCGTAAAGGAGATGTCTATCCGACCCATGGCCTCGGACCTGTCGCCCAAGTGCTTAATATTCACAGAGGTGACCGCTTCAAGACCCTTGTGGCGATGGAGACTAAGGCCGTCAACGGCCCCCGCAACGTCGAGAAACGTCACGGCCGCAAGAGCGAGAACTTCCAGAACGGCGACCAGACCAGCACGATGATCCTCACCGAGAACGGCAAGACCATCCTGATCGAGCACGACGTGATGACACCCAGGCCCTACAGCCGCATGTACCAGCTCGTCGGCACCGAGGGATACGCAGGGAAATATCCGGTCCAGCAGATCGTCCTCCGCGGCGACCAGCTCAAGGAAACCCCTAGCATCGAGGACTTCAACACCGAAAAGCATCTTTCCAAAGAGGAAATCGCTGAATATCAAGAGAAATACCGCAATCCGATTCTTACCCCGGAGCTTGAGGCCCTGGCCAAGGAGGTCGGCGGACACGGTGGAATGGACTTCATCATGGACTACAGGTTGATCTACTGCCTGCAGAACGGACTTCCTCTCGACATGGATGTCTATGACATGGCCGAGTGGTGCTGCCTCGCTGAACTGGGCGAGATCTCGATCAAGAACGGGTGCATGCCCGTAGAGGTTCCGGACTTCACCCGTGGTGCCTGGAACCAGGTCAAAGGCTTCTCCTACGCTTTCGCGAAATAATCCAATCATGAGAATCAGGAATATCCTTATAGCAGCCGCCACGCTTGTCATGGTGGCTGCTTGCAATTCCGGAAAGACCTCCGGACCAATCAAAGTCAATGTCCCTGCCCGTCCCGCCGGACAGGAGAACGTCCTAGGACTGACTGTCCCCGCCATGGACACGGTCAGAATCGGTTTCATCGGGCTTGGAGCCCGTGGGCCCTACGCCGTCGAGCGCTACACTTATATTCCCGGAGTCAAGATAGTAGCCTTGTGCGATGTCATTCCCGACAACGTGGAAAAAGTCCAGAAGGCGCTGGAAAACAGAGGTTTCCCGAGGGCGGCCGGATATTCCGGAGACACCGAGGTCTATAAACAACTTTGTGAGAGGGACGACATCGACCTCGTTTACATCTGCACTGACTGGGTACACCACACTCCTATAGCGCTCTATGCCATGGAACATGGCAAGAACGTGGCTTGCGAGGTGCCGATGGCCACCTCCCTGGAGGAAATCTGGGCCCTTATCAACATGTCGGAGAAGACCCGGAAGCACTGCATGATGCTTGAGAACTGCTGCTACGACTTCTTCGAGATGTCTTGCCTGGCGATGGCCCAGGCCGGGGTTTTCGGTGAAGTACTCCATGTCGAGGGATCCTATCTCCACTACCTTGATCCCTACTGGGGCGGCTACTGGAACAACTGGAGGCTCGATTTCAACCAGAAACACAAGGGAGATGTCTACCCCACCCATGGGCTTGGTCCTATCGCCCAGGTTCTTGGCATCCACAGGGGCGACCGGTTCAAGACCCTGGTGGCCATGGACACAAAGCCGGCCAACGGTCCCCGGGCTGTCAAACGGATGACGGGGCAGGACGGCGAAGACTTCCGGAACGGCGACGAGACCAGCACAATGATCCGCACCGAGAACGGCAAGACCATCCTGATCGAGCACGATGTCTTGACTCCAAGGCCCTACGACAGGATGTACCAGATTGTCGGATCACACGGCTTCGCGGAGAAGTATCCGGTGGAAAGAATCGTCCTGAGGGCTGACCAGTTGCAGGAGAATCCCGCTTCTGAAGATCTCAGCGAGAAACACTTGAACGCGGAGGAAATGGCTCAGCTCCAGCAGAAATATCGCAGTCCGATCCTGACCCCGGAGCTCGAGGAGCTCGCCAAGAAGGTAGGTGGCCACGGCGGAATGGACTTCATCATGGACTACCGTCTGATCTACTGCCTGCGCAACGGATTGCCTCTTGACATGGATGTCTATGATATGGCCGAATGGTGCTGCTTGGCGGAGCTTGGAGCCATCTCTATCGAGCATGGCAGCATGCCCGTCGAGGTCCCGGACTTCACCCGCGGCGCCTGGAACCAGCTCAAAGGCTTCTCCTACGCCCTCGCGAAATAACTCATGCTTGAGTGTGGCTCATTTCTTCTTGTCCTCGAGGTGACGACGCTTGCGGGCGCTCATGGGACGGGCCTCCTTGGCGGCCTTTGCCGCGGCGCGGGCGGCGTTCTCCACCCGCCGCTTCTTGGCCTCGGCCTGGCTGGCGCGGCGCTTGGCGTCACGAGCCTTGGCAATCGCTGCCCGCTCCTCATCCTTCTTGACGCGTAGAGCTTCCTTGGCGGCATCACGTTCCGCGATGGCCTGGGCACGCTGGGCTTTCTCCTCCTCCAACTTTGCCTTCACCCTGGCTTGATATTCAGGATTGGAGAGCAACGCTTTCCGTCCGGGAGTTGCCAGCAGATTAAGAGCCATCTTCGAAGCTTTGGTGCGGGCGTACCGCCAACTTTTGCTCGTCGCTTCGTAAAGGGTAGTACCGTCTGAGAGAACGGCCTGAGCCAGATGCTGTCCGTCCTCCGTAAGCGACATCTCCAGCGTGAGTCTCCGCCCGTCCGTCTGACGGACTATCTCATCCGCTTGCGCAAGGATATCCCGGTTACGCTTGCGGTGCGTAAACAGATGCTTCACTTCGTCCGAAAGGATGTATTTGGAAATGAACCAGTTCCTCATATCATCCTCCAGACCGGAGACATATCCGAAGATGGCATAGACGAATATGTGCCGGTGACTGGCGATGTCGAACTTCTCCCCAGCTCTGACGAACTGCTTCAGACGCCAGGCGTCAAACATCCGCTCAAGGCGTTCCTTCTGAAAGAGATTGCCGAGAATATGCTGCAGACGGGTGCCGTCGCCTGTGAAATACTTATACAGCACATCGGCAACCTGCCCTTTAAAGACAAACATCCCGGCGAAGACATAGCGGCTGTTGCCTTTGCCCTCCTTCTCATAAAATGAACTGTGGGTGAGGACTTCACGCAGGCGGGAGCGGGAGAAGATCTTCCGGAGGTCGTTATACAACGGATCCTCCCAGGCTTTGAAATTGTCCCGGGGGCTGGGTTGCTGGGTGTGCTTCTCTTCGTTCATCTGGCACGGGCTGGAGGAATCGAACCTCCTCTGCCGGGTTGGAAACCGGCGATCAGGCCCCGAAAACCTGTGTGCTGCCGTTACACTAAGCCCGCGGTTCTGTCTGGGAGCGGAAGACGGGAGTCGAACCCGCGCCTGCGCACTGGAGGTACGCCGATCAAGATCTGAAGTCTTGCGTGCTGCCGTTACACTACTTCCGCTGGTGTCAAACACGAAGTTAAGGATTATTATTGGAAATGCCAATCTAAAAGAGTATCTTTGAGAGTGTTACCCGGACGGGATGCGTCCGGGAGACGTTCCGAAAGGGCTGTGGCCGCGACTAGCGTTTGTCTGCGTTCAGGACGCGGCTGCCGAAGAGGACGGGCCGGGAGGGAAGCGTGCGAGGACGGGGAATGGAAAGCGGGCTGTATTACGCTGGATAGGGATATCCAGGCAAGTCAGTCTGGCTGCCGTCCGAAGACAGGCACAGAGAGTTATCTTCCCTTCGCAAGGGGTCTCGATCCTTATCCCCGGAGGGCGTTTCCGCAGGGCATTCCATCCAAAACATAGTTTATGAATATGCGTTGATTCAATCGTTCAACCCTGAACTTCAATTCTGTCATTCTGAGCGCAGCAAAGAATCTATTCTCCGCCTTGTTGGCGGTAACGCTGTGCGCCACCCTCGCCTCCTGCTGAGGCGGGAATGAGGTCGATCCGCCGGCCCCGACTCCAGTCAATCCGACCCCGACGCCAACACCAACACCAACTCCTACGCCGGCGCAGGACAACACCGCCCCGACCATCACCCTGGTTGGAGGAGAGTATAACGTCATCGCCGGGCTAGCAGTGACGGTTTCCGGTAGCGATCTCAAGATCGGGGACACCCAAGCCGCCAGCTGGAAGGACGAGACCAGCCAGAGCTGCAAGGTTGAGATCACCTTCACCCCCGCTGGAGGCTCCTCAAAGACAATCACTTCCGGAGACAAGATTACCGAGGCCGGGAAACTTACTGTCAAGGTCACCGACGATGCCGGCAACTCCTCCAGCAAGGAAATCACACTGACTACCATCGACAGTGTTCCGCCGGAGATCTCCGTAGAAATCGACGAGGTCAACGTCATCGCAGGACTGGCTGTGACCATAGATGGCGGCCAGCTCAAGATTGGAGACCAGGCTGTAGCCAGCTGGAAGGACGACTACAGCGAGGAATGCGAGATTAAACTGTTCTTCGCCACGGAAGGCGTTGAGGAACAGACTATTGAGTCTGGCAGCATCCTCTCCAGCGCCGGGACGCTGACTCTTACCGTCACAGACTCACAAGGCAACGAATCCACGTCGGAGATAGCCCTCACAATCGTGGCGGTCACTGGACTTGAGGCGCTGAAAGACAGCGGCTTCCAGGTTGACAGCAAGGCCAACCTGCTTGACTGAATAACGATCACCGAGGGACTAACGTTGGTCAAGACGGAGATCTCCTCTGGAACCACCGGCGAGACCGTCACGATCGAGGATCCTGCCAACTTCATCCCTGAACTGCCCGGAACCGCCAGCCTAACACTGACCCTCTCAAGGCCCGACGGAACCCTCATCACCGAGACACATGAAGGGCTGACTTTCAAGTCGTTGGATTATACAACACCCACATTCAAAACAGCAGATGTAATAAATGAACATTTTCAATGGTATAATGTCTTATCAGAAAAGACAAAAGATTTTATATATAAACATATATTAACTTCTTATATCGCTTCAGAGCGATATAAGAAAGATAATATGGAATATATTATCATGGGTGAAGTACCTAAAGATACTCCTTGTGAAAATGTATGAAATAGTGATGAATGATTTCGATGAAATCCTAATCATGCGAAATGATGATTAGAGAATATAGAACGTATGTCTCTAGATGCTAAAATTAAGGCTTGTTGATGATCTTGGGATGATTTGGAGAAATATATAAGTCAACATCCCGATAAAACATTTATGGTAAGTTGTGCTACTGATTATCTTTGATGAGATACTCCTGAAGAATTAAGAGATAATGATGCTTATAGAGCTTTTAAAAGGCTTTTAAAAAATAAAAATGTAATATTTAGTATATCCTCTGAAAATAAATTTTCATGGAATAATATAAAACTAACAAAAACTTTGAGCGAAGATTCTCCTTATGAAATATGATGAGTGTATTGATCGCCGTCTGTAATTAGTGATTTAAATAATAAGATTTGTGTCACTTGATATAATTGTTCTTGAGAAAATATATTTTGACGAGAATGAAATATAGAGAGTCGTTTACCAAAATGATTCAAGAAAGGAACGATAGTTATGCCATTTATGCAATTATGAGAATCTACAACATCTTCATATGCTACATCATGGGAATCAAGTTCCTTGTCAAACTTCTTAAAGATAGCTACATCAACACATCAATGAACAATCACTCTTGAAGATGCTATGACTGTTATTAAAAATAACTATCTTAAATCTGAACCTATGAAATATATCGATGAAAATGACTGACAAATTAAAAACTGAGATGATTGGTATTTCATCGACGCGGAGAAGTTCCTGGAGGAGGAGGTGCTGAGGAAGTCGGTGATACAGAAGGCGATAGATTCTTCGGCTCAGCCTCAGAATGACATCGCACTGCCGTCGGGAGCGGGACTGTGCTACAGCGGGATGGGGATAATGTTCGAGGTGAACGGCCAGGCGCTCCCGATGACCGAGGCCAACAGGCAGACCCTTGAGGAGGCCGTGAAATCAGGCAAGGAAATCTCCTGGACATGGAGCAAGACACTCTCCCTCAAGCAAGGCGGCCCCGCCACCCCCACTTTCGAGGTCCGCTATCTCGACACCAAGGCCAGGATCATCCCCGACCTCCAGCTGGCTATCACAAAATAGAATGTATTTCATAAGTACTTCACAGTTAAATACTTATGGAAAACGCGTAACCGAAAAGGCTACGCGTTTTTTGCAATGTGCTAATAATCAGATAGATGCAAAAGTGGCAGATTCTTCGCTAACGCTCAGAATGACAGTGTTCTTACAAAGAAGTTTCTGTGAAGGATCCGAGGGCGAGGTACTTCTTGTAAAGTTCCGCGTAAACGGCTCCTCGGGCAGGGTCGGGAATATATTCCTTCGAGAAGCCGGAACTCATGGCAGCGGACGCGTCCTCGACCTTCTCATAGACTCCAGCGGCGGTGGCGGCGAACATCGCCGCACCAAGGGCGCAGGCCTGCATGGTCTTGCAAACCTTGATCGGCTTGCTGAGCACGTCGGCCATAACCTGCATCACGAAAGGAGACTTGAGGGCGATCCCTCCTATACCGATAACCTCCTCTATCTGAACGCCTTCCTCAACGAAACGGTCGTGGATGGCCTTTGTTCCGAAGGCGGTCGCCTCGACAAGGGCCCTGAATATCATCGGAGCCGTAGTGCCGAGAGTGAAGCCCGTTATCGCGCCTTTGACAAGGGGATTGGCGTCAGGAGTGCGCCGGCCGTTGACCCAGTCGGTGGCCAGCATGGCGCTCTGGGAGACCGGAACCTTCTCCGCCTCAGCGGTTAACGAAGGGATAATATTCTCGCAAGCCTCAACCAAAGCATCCCCTTCAAGACCGGAAACCGCGCGAAGTGGCCACTCCAGAACCTTTCTGAACATGGCATATACATCCCCGAAGCTGGACTGCCCGGCCTCAAGACCGATCATGCCAGGAATAACCGAACCGTCCACCTGGCCGCATATTCCCCGAATACATTTGTCCCCGATCTCCTCGTAAGGAGCGACCATCACATCGCAGGTCGAGGTCCCGATCACCCTGACAAGAGCCCCGGGCTTGACACCGGCTCCGACCGCACCTATGTGGCAGTCGAAAGCTCCACCGGCGACCACGACGCTAACGCTGAGTCCCAGCTTCGCAGCCCACTCAGGGCAGAGATAACCGACCGGCTTGTCAGCGGTCTCAGTGTCTTCAAACAGCCGTGCTCTCCAGCCGGAAAGAAGCGGATCGATTCCGGCGAGGAACTCCTCAGGGGGCAGTCCGCCCCACTTGGCGCTCCACATGGACTTATGGCCCTGGGCGCAGCGGCTGCGGACGATGTCCCGATGGTTGATGACTCCAGTCAGGACGGCCGGAAGCCACTCGCAACACTCAACGATCGTGCTGGCCTTCGTGGCGATCTCCGGAGAGTTTCTAAGAATATGCAAGGCTTTGGCCCAGAACCACTCGGAACTATAAATACCACCCTCGTACATGGAATAATCCACATCGGAAGCTTTGCAGGCGGCATTGATCTCCTCAGCCTCTTTGATCGCCGTATGGTCTTTCCAGAGGACGAACATAGCGTCCGGATCGGCGGCATATTCTTCGCTCATGGCGAGCGGAGTACCTGTCGCGTCGGCGAATGCCGGAGTGGAACCCGTTGTGTCAAAGGCTATTCCGACAACATTAGGAGCGACCTCCGGGGCGCATTTTGACAACGCGTCCTTGACAGTAAATTCCAGAACCTCAAGGTAATCCTTGGGATGCTGTCGCCACTGGTTGGCCTGCGGATCGCAGTAAAGTCCCCTTGACCAACGGGGATAGTTCTTGACGCTGGACGCGAGGATCTCCCCCGTCCCGGCGTTGACCACGACCGCCCTGGCGGAATCGGTGCCGTAGTCCAGTCCGATGACGTATCTTGCCATATTACTTCAAAGCCTTTCCAAGAAGGTAATATATCTCATTGATTTTCAAATCTCTCTTGATTCCTTCGAGAGTCGTGTCGGCACCGATCTTGACCATTTCTATGTCGGCGATCTCGGCGTAGTCCTCCCAATACTCGGGAGTGAGGTCGTAGGAGAAGCAGGAATGGTGCGTGCCTCCGGCCATCATCCATGCTGCGGCCCCAACCTCGAAACTGGGCCTAGGGATCCACAGGGCGGAAGCCACGGGGAGTTTCGGAAGCGGTTTAGGCTCAATGCAATCCACCTCGTTGACAACCAGACGGAAACGTCCTCCCATATCGACCACTGTCGCTGTCACGCCGTAACCAGTCTTGCTTGTGAACACAAGGCGGGCGGTCGGAGTCTTGCGAATTCCGATGCCGAGCTCATGGACTTCCAGTTTGGGCTTTTGGGCGGCGATCAGAGGGCAGACTTCCAGCATGTGGGCCTGGAGAATTGAGGAGCGCTCCCCCGCGAAATTGAGGGTGTAATCCTCGAGGAATGAGCAGCCTTCGGAGAGCCCCCTGGTCATGAACCAGACGGTCCTGTAAAGGGCGGCGGACTTCCAGTCGCCCTCAGCGCCAAAGCCGTAACCTTTCTCCATAAGTCTCTGCGAAGCAAGGCCGGGAATCTGGTCGAAGCCACGGCCGGTCTCCTCGACATTGACGTCACCCAGATCATCGAAGTTAGTGGTGAAACCCTTGGCGTTCTTAGCTTTAAGGATGGCCCTAAGCGTCAGCTCGGCCTTGGCGGAACGCCATATCTTGCAATAAGGGAGAGTGCCCTTCTCCTCCAGAGAGGCCTCATGGTCATATAATCTGAAATACTCCCCGACCAGGGCATCCACCTCAGCGTCTGCGACTTTGTCGAAATATGTCATCAGCTCGCTGAAGGGCACATAATCAACATGATAGCCGAGCCTCATCTCAGCCTCAACCTTGTCTCCGTCAGTCACGGCCACATTATTCATCTGGTCGCCGAAACGGAGGATCCTCATGTCCTTAGAGTCGGCCCAGGCGGCAGCCACACGTTCCCAGACAGCGATATGGCCGAGGGTCTTGGGATCTTTCCAATAGCCGACCACGGTCTTGTGGTTCTTGCGCATCCGGGCGAGGATGTGGGCATATTCCCTGTCGCCGTGGGCGCTTTGATTCAGGTTCATGAAGTCCATGTCCATGGTGTCCCACGGAATCTCCTCGTTGTACTGAGTGTGGAGGTGAAGAAGCGGCTTGCGGAGAGCCTGCAAACCTCTTATCCACATTTTCGCAGGAGAGAAAGTGTGCATCCAGGTGATGACTCCGACGCACTTTGGATCGGCTTCGGCCCGGCTCATCACGTCCAGAACCTCGGCAGAAGAGTTGGCCGTGCCTTTATAAACGACTTTCACGGGAAGGAGACCGGAGGCGTTCATGCCTGCCACCATCTCGCTCGAATGGCCGTCCACCTGGACGACCGCGTCACCACCGTAGAGCAGCTGCGCTCCGGTGACGAACCAAACTTCAAAGTTTTCGTATTGTTTGATCATATTAGTAATGTTATTAATTATCAGATTCTTCGCTTCGCTCAGAATGACAGGGCGGACCAGGACAACCTCACCGACCATTTTCCCGGATAGGGTGCGAAGCGCAGGGAGGTGATGGTTGTCCCTGGTCCGCCTCTTTTTGGCCGTAATAAGCGTTGGGGCCGTGTTTGCGGGAATAGTGTTTCTCGATGAGGTGCTTGTTCATCGAAGGCTCATGATCGATCACGTCGAGAGTCGGCAACTGCAGAGTTGAGGAAATGAAAGCCATCTTGGCGACCTCCTCCAGCACCACGGCGTTATGGACCGCGTTAGCGGCGTCAGTCCCCCATGTGAAAGGGCCATGGTTCCTCACAAGGACAGCCGGCGTGTCGTCAGGGTTCATATTCCTGAAACGCTCGACAATCACATTGCCGGTCTCCTTCTCGTACTCCCCGAACACTTCCGCCTTTTTCATGTCGCGGGTGCAAGGAATATCATCGTGGAAATAGTCGGAATGGGTTGTGCCGATGTTGGGAATATTCCTTCCGACCTGGGCCCAAGCAGTGGCGTAGGTGGAGTGGGTATGAACCACTCCTCCGATGTTCGGAAACGCCTTATAGAGAACAAGATGAGTCGGAGTGTCGGAGGATGGCCTGAGCGAGCCCTCAACGACATTCCCTTCCAAATCCACAACCACCATGTCCTCCGGTTTCATCACGTCGTAACCGACTCCGCTGGGCTTGATGACCACGAGGCCGGTGGCCCGGTCGATCGCAGAGGCGTTGCCCCAAGTGAATATCACAAGGCCGCTCTTCACCAAATCAAGATTGGCCTGCCAGACTTTTTGTTTCAGTTCTTCTAACATAGATTCTTCGCTTTGTCATCCTGAGGCTTGCCGAAGGATCTAGATTCTTCACTTCGTTCAGAATGACAGGGATGAGATTACCAGAAATAAATATAGAAGGCGACGGTGACCGCCAGGATAATACATGAGTGGATAATGTCCCATGTGCCCCAGGAAGCCCTCGTGGCGGCCTTTTGCTCCGGAGTAGCCGTGCCGAAGCAGAGTCCCTGGACCTGTTCCTCGGAAGGTTTTGGAGTGAACATAGTCACCACGAACGCCAGAGCGACGCAGAACAGGAACATCCAGACGCAGAACGCATAGACATTCATCTCATTGAAGATGAAGGTGAAAGCATTATGCGACTCAGGATTGACTATCATCGTGACAAGGCGGGTCAGGCCAAGGGCCAGACCAGCGATAAGGGTCCACATTCCGGCCTTGGGGGAAGTCTTCTTCCAGCAGACACCGAGAAGGAACACCGCCGCGATCGAAGGAGCCACAAGGCTCTGGACGCTCTGGATGTAGTTGTAGAGGCTCTTTCCCATCTTCTGGATCACGAGGATCCAGAGCACTCCGAACACGACCACTATCACAGTCGCCAAACGGCCGATCCTCACCAGTTTCTTCTCCGGAGTGTCCGGATTGCGGCGTTTGTAGATGTCGATAGTGTAGAGCATCGCGGAGGAGTTGTACAGCGATGCCAGCGAGCTCATCAACGCGGCGAGGATGCCGCAGATCACTACCCCTTTCAGACCAACCGGCAGAAGAGTGTTCACCAGCATCGGGAAGGCCAGATCGGGATTGGCGAGGGTTCCATCAGGCTGGGCTCCAAGGGCTGAAGCCAACATTTGGCCAGTCTGGGAACCAGGGACCTTTGTCAGAGCGAAAGCGATCATTCCGGGAATCAGGAAAAGGAACACCGGAAGGAGTTTAAGATATGCTCCGAATATGGTACCTCTGCGGGCCTCTTTCTCATCTTTTCCGGACAAGACCCTCTGGACGATAAACTGGTCGGTGCACCAATACCAGAAGCCGATAATAGCGGATCCGAACAACGCCCCGTACCAGGGGAACTCAGAGTCTCTCCCGTCACGCATCAGGGAAGTCATAGAGTCGCCATATTCATTCACGCTCTGGGCTCCGCAGATGTCCATCATGGTGTTCCAGCCGCCCAACTCCTTAAGGCCGAGCCACAGGATCACCAATGAGCCCAGAAGCAGAATCGGGGTCTGCAGAACCGATGTCTTAAGAACCGACTCCATGCCGCCGATGACGGTGTAGATCGCGGTGATAATCACCAAAGCGAGCGCGGCGACCCAGAAGTTGATGCCTAGCAGCGCGTTAAGCGCCAAACCTCCGGCCATAACGGTCACAGAGACCTTTGTCAGGACATAACTCGCAAGCGAAAGATAAGTCAGGATGCCACGGCTCTCCTTGTTGTAGCGTTTCTCAAGGAACTCGGGCATGGTGTAGACCATTGAGCGCTGGTAGAACGGGACGAAGACCCAGCCGAGGATGAGGATCATCCAGCCCTGGATCTCCCAATGGGCCTGAGCCATACCGGCCGATGCGCCTGTTCCGGCCAGGCCGATAAGGTGCTCGGAACCTATGTTTGATGCGAATATAGACGCACCAATAGCGATCCAAGTCGCCGAGCGGCCGTCCAGGAAGTAATCGCCGGAAGTCAGTTGTTTCTTACGGAACACATCCCAGACGATCCAGATCATCCCCGCGAAGAACAGGGCGATGACTATCCAGTCCCAAGACTGGAGGGTGATGCGATTGAGATCCATATTACCTCACGGAGAAGGCGAACACGCAATGGCTTGTGTACTTCTCGCCGGGCCTCAGGGTAGCGGAAGGCCACTCCGGCTTGTTGGGAGTGTCCGGATATTTCTGGGTCTCAAGGCAGATGGCGCGGCGGAAATTGTAAACCACGCCCTTCTTTCCAGTGACCGTACCATCGAGGAAGTTGCCCGCATAAATCTGGACTCCAGGCTCATCGGTGTATTGCTTAAGGTCTATGCCGGTCTGGGGGCAGTAAAGCTCGGCCGCGAGGACGGTGTCGTCTCCCTTGGTGTCGAGGACCCAGTTGTGGTCATATCCCTTTCCGTTGTGGAGCTGGTCGTAATCGGCATTGATGTCTTTGCCAACGAGCTTTGCCTTGCGGAAATCCATCGGTGTCCCTTCGACAGGAGCGATCTCGCCGGTGGTCATGAAGGTGTCGTCCACAGGGGTGAAATTGGAGGCGTTGATGTAAAGCTCATCATCTTCGACGCTGTGATTGGCAGGATCTCCGGAAAGGTTGAAATAGGAATGGTTGGTCATGTTGATGACCGTGGTCTTGTCGGTGGTGGCCTCGTAACGGATGTCGATGGCGTTATCCTCCGTCAGGGTGAAGGTCACATAGGCTGTGACATGGCCAGGGAAGTTGGCTTCTCCGTCGGGAGAGTCGAATTTCAGTTTCAGGGTGTTGCCGGAACCGGCGACGACCTCGGCGACCTTGTACTGCCAGCCGTTGGGGCCTCCATGGAGGCAATGGCCGTAGTTATTCTGAGGAAGCTGATACTCAACTCCTTCCACGGTGATCTTACCTTGGTTGATACGGTTGGCATAACGGCCGATCGTGGCGCCAAAGTCCGTCTGGTTGTTCTCCGGGAAATAATCCTGGATCTTGTCGAAGCCCAGGACGACATCCTTGTACTCACCCTTCTTGTCAGGAACCATCACGGAGACGATGCGGCCTCCGAAATTGGTGATACTGACTTCCATACCGGCCTTGTTGGTCAGCGTGTAAAGGTTGATCCACTTACCGTCCCTCTCAACATGGAAGGCCTCGGGATCAAGGCCGGACTTCAAACCAGTGACTTCGACCTTCTTCTTTCCGCCGCAACCCATGATCAGGAGAGCGGCCGCACAAACAGCGAAAATCTTTTTAAACATGGCTTTAAAATATTATTAATCAATTATTTCTTCTCGAAAGGCTTAGCCGGAGACGCGAACCCCAACTCCGTCGGGAACCAGACGGTCATCTCCCCGGCACCCCTGTGGCACCAAGCGTAATAAGGGATCATGTTCAGTTTCACATCGTCCACTCTAAGTCGTCCCATCTGGTCATAATGGAGGGTCTGGACAATGGTCGAAATCTTCTCGACCGGATAGCCGAGGACATCTCCATGGGAAACCGTCATGGCCGGATCAGGACCCATCAGGACGCTCCTGACAGGGAAACTGTTGTCAGCGGCCTCGGCGCAATAGACGATCGGTCCTCTTTCTATAGCGATCCTGCCACGGTCAGCCTCGACTTCCTCACGGGCGATGACGACTCTCGGCTCCATGTCCAGATGGAGCGAGACTTTGTCGCCCTTCTTCCAGCTACGGGTTATGGTGAAATATCCCTTATCAAGCTCGGATGAGACTTCTTCCCCGTTAACCAAAACCTTGTAACCCAGCAACTTCCCGTCAGCATATTTATAGAGTTCACCGGGGACGACCTCTCCCCTGACCCATCCGGGAATACGGAGTTTCAGGGAGAAAGTCTTGGCGGAGTTCTTGTCGATCGTGATCTGGACATCCCCGTTCCAGGGATAACCGGTCTCCTGCCTCAGGATGACATCCTTCCCGTTCACCTTCTGGGTGAGGGTGTTGGGCATATAGAGGTTGACATACAAGTCACTCCCGTTCACCGCATAGACATATCCCGGAACGGAAGGGATGAAACGGCAGATGTTCGAAGGGCAGCAGGCGCATCCGAACCAAGGTTTGCGCTCGTAGCCTCCGGCTGACTCCAGAGGGTTCGGATAGAAAAATCCGTCGCCTTGGAGGGACACTCCGGAGAGGAGTCCGTTGTAAAGGGTCCGCTCCAGGACATCGTAATATTTCGACTCGCCATGGAGGAGGAACATCCTGTGGTTGACATACACATTACCGATCGCGGCGCAGGTCTCGCAATATGCAGAGGCGTTCGGTAGCTCGTAATTCTTTCCGAAAGCCTCGCCCCTGTTGGTGGCGCCGATGCCTCCGGTAATGTATAACTTCTTGGAAACGATGTTGTCCCAGATCCGGTCAATCGTCTCGATATATTCCTTGTCCCCGGTCAAGGCGGCGACATCCGCTATTCCGGAATACATGTAGGTAGCCCTGACGGCATGGCCCACGGCCTCATCCTGCTCAGTTATAGGCAGATGAGACTGGTTGTAGGGATCCCTGTTGGCGGTGCGGCCTCTCCTGTCGAGGAAATACTTAGCCTGGTCGAGATATTTCTTCTCGCCGGTCACAAGGTAGAGGCGGCAGAGGGCCATCTCGGCGATCTGGTGGCCGGGAACCCTGTCCACCTGGCCGGGGCCAAGACCGACCTCACGAATCACGCAGTCGGCATATTTGATGGCTATATCCAGGAAGTTCCGCTTGCCTGTGGCCTGATAATGGGCCACGGCTCCTTCGACCATGTGGCCGAGGTTGTAGAACTCATGGCTGAGTTCCTCGACTTTCTCCCATCTTTTCGTCCCGGCCCACCCGTGGGGGTGCTTGGGATTCATAGTGCGGGAGGTGTAAAGATACCCGTCTGGCTCCTGGCCTCCCTTGACTATCAGCAGGACGCTGTCAATGTAGGCTTCGAGCTTCTTGTCCGGATATGTCTGAAGCACATAACTTGCTCCCTCTATGGTCTTGTAGACATCCGTGTCGTCGAAAGCGAGTCCTTCGACCTTGTACTCCTCGCTGGGATGCGCGGCCTTGACAAAGTTCTCGTACCGGCCGGTCTCCTCGCACTTGCTGAATGCCAGAGGAATAGTAACTTCCCTTGAGGCCTTCAATCTCTGGCCCCAAAAGCCATCGCCTACTTTAACGGAGGTGAACTGGACCGGGGTTATAGGGTAGCCACCGCCCTGGGGTGTTGTCTTTTTATTCTTGTCGGCCGAGGTCAGCAGAAGGATAGCCGCGGCGGAGAGGAGAATAATGGTTATTCGTCTCATCGGATGGTTGTTAGTCGATTGTTATTCCAAATATCAAATATAAAGAATATTCGCCGAAAAGCCAAACGGCCACCCCTGTCATCCTGAGCAAAGCGAAGGATCTAGCGAAGCGACATAAGTTCAGAACCAATCGCTCTTATTGTCGAGAGTTTTTCGTATATTGCGGAAAATCAGAAAACTTATGGATAAACTGGTATCGGATCTTCTTGTCGGCCTGGGGCGCCTTTTCAAGAACAAAGTCAGCCAGACGGTCACTAAGGCTGTCAGCGGGAAAAACAAAACTTACACATTTGAGACATTACCTCAGTCCGTGGACGACCTCAAGGCCCTGCCGGAAGCGGCTCTGACTGATGTCTATGCCGTAGCCGCCCTGTCACTCCTGGCGCTCACACGCTTCGAGACCGACCGGGAAGAATCAATCAAGATGCTTAACTTCCTGAAAGGACCCGATCCACTGACACCCATGGCCCTCCAGCAGATCTCCGACCGCTTCATGGACGGGAAGTTCTACAAGGTAAACTCATTCTTCGAGGGAGCCACCCCGACGAACAACTACACGCCTTCAAAGCCTTATAAGATCAAGGTTTCCTCAACTCCATATTCATTTGAGAATGAGAATTGGGCTGTCCTGTACCTCAACTCCGGAGGAGCCGACAATCCCCGCCCGGTCAAGCTGAGGAAGAAACCCAGCACCGGACAGTGGTTCCTGGTTGAGATCCAGTATCTTGGCGATGTGCGGACTCCCGTCGCCGCCGACAAGTGGGCCTAGGGACACCCTCAAGGTTCGTCCGTATCAACACAGATCCATTCCGCGGGGCAAGGGTCTTTTTTATACCCTTTCATCCACCCTCTGGGTCGCAAGACTATCTTATCCCGATAATCTCCCAACCAGGCTCCCCACCACGAGAAGCTGCTGTTAGCTATGATGTTATGATGACACTTCGTCATCAGGTACATGTCTTTATAACTCTCCTTCCCTCGATTGTGATCCACGATCTGATAGTCAACCCCTGTGTCTTTCATAAAGTCGGCGCTCCACTCCAGGTCATCGCTGAACACATAGAAGAAAGGATTCTCAACCTTGCTTCTTATGTACTCAATCGCCCGTTTAAAGTATGAAGGATCACAAACTTGCCAAAAAGAGTATTTCAGGTAATCCCCTCGCCTGATGTGGATTGAGACGCTTTCCCGATTCTCCATCTCCTGACCGAGAGCCAGGTTTCTCTCATCTATGCCACGGAAACGGAACGACTGACGGACTTCATCCTTGACCTCGGAGAAATACCGTTCATCCTGCCAATAACCTTTGACAAAAGGTTTTCTGGTCTTGAATACTCCAGGATTGAATACTTCGACATTCTCTTTAAAACATAACAACCGCTGAAAGCGATTTATCGCGAGAGGCGTGATATGTTTTATAAGCTTCCCGTCAGCAACAATATCCAGATTGTCCCTATCAATATGGAAATCATCACATAACTCAAAACCATTATGGACTTGATTCCATGAGATCATACAACAGTTTATGGTTGGATTACGCCCTTTTTTCCTCATCGCCAGATAAAGCGCATATTGGAACATCTCATTTCCCAATCCGTCAGTGAATATAATTTGCATATTGAATAATTTCTGGAACACGCGAGGTGGCAATCGAATTCAATTGTCTGACCATCTTTAACAAATATAATTATTATTCTTTAATCCACAACAACTATAACTGCCGTGATTCTAATCGGTTTTCATTGGACCTGTTTAATAAAACATTAACATTTGCAAAAATGAACGGAATGGATTCTTCGCTTCGCTCAGAATGACAGGGGGGCGCTATGAATGACAGGGGGGCGCTATGAAAGACAAAACCGGCCCGCACGAATGTGAAGGCCGGTTTTTTAAATCTTGAAAAGCCTTAATCCAGCGAGTGGATGAAAAGGCCTGAGCGGAGCTTGGGCTCGAACCAGGTGGTCTTCGGGGGCATGATGTTGCCGGTGTCGGCAATATCGATCAACTGGCCCATCGAGACCGGATAAAGGGCGAAAGCGACCTTCATCTCGCCGGAATCGACCCTGCGGGAAAGCTCGCCAAGTCCTCTGATTCCACCAACGAAGTCTATCCGCTTGTCGGTACGCAAATCCTTGATCCCGAGGATAGAATCCAAGACAAGATTCGAGAGGATGGTCACATCCAGCACACCGATCGGATCGGAATCATCGTACCTTCCAGGGAGGGCCTCAAGTGAATACCACTTGCCGTCCAAGTACATCGAGAAGTTATGGAGATGGTCCGGGTGATATATTTCTGAACCTTTCTCGACCACTGTGAAATCCTTTGCCAGGGCAGAGAGGAACTCCTCTGAGGAAAGGCCGTTCAGATCCTTCACCACGCGGTTGTAGTCCAAGATCTTGAGCTGGCTCTCAGGGAAGCACACCGCCATGAAGAAGTTGTACTCCTCGTCTCCGGTGTGGTTCGGATTCTGGGCCCTCTTCTCGGCGCCGACACGGGCAGCCGCGGCGGTACGATGATGACCGTCAGCGACATAGAAAGCCTCGACATCACCGTTGAAAAGGCGGGTGATCTGGTCGATGGTCTTGTCGTCGTCAATGACCCAGAACTTGTGGCCGAAGTTATTCTCATCCACGAAGTTATATTCCGGCTCCCTCAAGACGGTCTGGGCGACGATCTTGTTCAGGATGTCGTTGTCTTTGTAGGCGAAGAAGACCGGCTCGATGTTGGCGTTCTGGATGCGGACATGGACCATGCGGTCGTCTTCCTTATCCTTGCGGGTGAGCTCATGCTTTTTGATCTTTCCGGTAGCGTAATCGTCGGTGTGGGCGCAGAGCACGAGGCCGTACTGAGTGCGGCCCTCCATGGTCTGGGCATAGACATAATAGCACTCCTTGGGATCCCTGCGGAGCCACCCCTTGGCCTGCCAGGACTTGAAATTCTCGACAGCCTTGGCATAGACCTGAGGGTCATGATCCTCGAGCATCGGCTCGAAGTCAATCTCGGGCTTGGTGATATGGAGAAGGGACTTCTCACCGGCCATCTCCTTGGCCTCGGCGGAGTTCAAAACGTCGTACGGCGGAGCCGCGACCTCGGTGACAATATCTTTAGGCGGACGAATCGCCGCGAAGGGTTTTACTCGTACCATAATGACACTACTTGTTGACCTGGAAACGGGTGTTGCCGGTGGCGAAGAAGTCACAGATCTGACGGGCGGCGGCAAGGCCGGCGTTCATGTTGGCCTCGGCGGTCTGGGCACCCATCTTCTTGGGAGTCGCGAAGACCCTCATGCCGAACTTCTCACGGAAAGCCTCGTAGTTGTCGGGCATGACGTCGGTGACGTACTTAAGGTCGGGACGATCCTCAAGAGCCTTCATAAGTCCTTCCTCATCAATAACTTCCTTGCGGGCGGTGTTCACGAGCGTAGCGCCCTTGGGCATCTTGGTGACAAGGTCGTAGCCGATGCTCTTGATGGTCGAAGGAAGGGCGGGAATATGGATGGAGACATAGTCCGAAGAGGAATAAAGCTCGCCAAGATCAAAGACGGGCTTGGCGCCTCCAGCCTCGATCTGCTCGGGAGTGAGGAACGGATCAAGGGCGAGGATCTCCATTCCGAGAGCCTTTGCCTTCGCGCCTACCAGACGGCCCACGTTGCCGAAAGCCTGGATACCGAGCTTCTTGCCCTGCACCTCGCTTCCGGTGGCGGGAGTGAACTGGGTGCGGGCCATGAATATCATCATGGCGACAGCCAGCTCGGCCACGGCGTTGGAATTCTGGCCGGGAGTGTTCATCACGACAACCTTGTGGGCGGTAGCGGCGGCGAGGTCGACATTGTCATAACCCGCACCGGCGCGGACGACGATCTTCAGGTTCTTCGCGGCGTCAAGGACTTCGGCAGTGACTTTATCGGAACGGATGATAAGGGCGTCTACATCAGCGACGGCAGCGATGAGCTCGCTGGCGTCAGCGTATTTCTCAAGGGCGGCGAACTCGTGGCCGGCTCCTTCCACAATCTCCCTGATCCCAGCCACAGCCGCGGCGGAGAAAGGCTTCTGGGTAGCTACTAATATCTTCATATCCAATTATTTCTTAAGAGTCTCGAATTCCTTCATGCAGTCCACGAGAGCCTGGACATCCTCGAGGGTGCAGGCGTTGTACAGGGAAGCCCTAAAGCCTCCGACTGAGCGGTGGCCCTTGATGCCGATCATGCCATGTCCCTTGGCGAAGGTGAGGAACTCGTCCTGGAGATTCTCATAGCCGGGAGCCATGACGAAGCAGACGTTCATGATGGAACGGTCTTCCTTGGCGGCAGTGCCGACGAACAGGGGGTTGCGGTCGATCTCGCCGTAAAGCAGGTTGGCCTTCTCGGTGTCGATCTTGTGGATAGCCTCAACTCCACCGATGCCCTTGAGCCACTTCAAGGTCTCGTTCATCATGAATATTGAGAACACGGGAGGTGTGTTGAACATCGAGAGCTTGTCGATGTGGGTGCGGTAGTCCAGCATGGTGGGAATATACCTGGAGACCCTTCCGAGGGAGTCTTTCTTGATGATGGCAAAGATCACACCGGCGGGGCCGACGTTCTTCTGGGCGCCTCCGTAGATGAGGTCGTACTTGGAAACGTCGACAGGACGGCTCATGATGTCGGAGCTCATGTCAGCGATGAGGGGAACGGGGCAGTCGATGTCTTCCTTGATCTCAGTTCCGTAGATGGTGTTGTTGGTGGTGATGTGGAAGTAGTCGATGTCAGTCGGAATCTCGTATCCCTTAGGAATATAGGAATAGTTCTTGTCGGCCGAGCTGGCAAGCGCGTAAGCGTCGCCAAGTCCCTTGGCTTCCTTCAACGCCTTCTTTGCCCAGACACCAGTCTCAAGATAAGCGGCCTTCTTCTCAAGATAATTCATGGCCACATAAAGGAACTGAAGGGAAGCTCCACCACCGAGGAAAACGACTTCGTGGGTGTCAGGAATATTGAGCAGCTCCCTCCAGAGGGCGCGGCACTCATCCATTGTCTCATCCCACTCCTTTGTGCGGTGGGAGATGCTGAGGACAGACACACCGGTGCCTTTGAAGTCTTTCAGAGCCTCGATAGCATTGTCGATGGCAACCTGCGGAAGAAGGCAGGGGCCGGCGTTGAAAACGTGAACTTTTTCCATGTTGAGAATTTCAATTATTAACTGTTATTTGTATACGTGATTAGGAATCAAAACCAAATCGAGGTAAAGATAAGCAATTTATAAGTAATAACCCAATAAATAAGAAATAATTGCCATACGGACATACATTCCCCCGCCCGCCTGCTGGAAATAGTAGGCGTAAGGAGTGGAATCGACATCCTCGGCGATCTCCCCTACCCTCGGAAGCGGATGCATGATCCTCATCCCCGGGCGTACTCCTCCAAGCATGGAGGCGGTCAAGCGATAGACATCCTTGACCTTCTCATATTCAGAGATGTCCGGGAATCTCTCCTGCTGGACACGGGTCATGTAGAGGATGTCGCAGTCATTCAATCCGTCCTCTATCCTGGAGACCTGGCGGTAAGGGATTCCCTCTTTGTCGAGCATCTCGATGTATTTGCGGGGCATCTCCAGCTCTTCGGGCGCGGTGAAGGTGAACCGGGGGTTAAAGAAGCGCAGCGCCTCCACGAGGGAGTGGACAGCCCGGCCATACTTCAAGTCTCCGACCATATTTACATCCAGCCCCTCCAGCCTCCCCTGCGTCTTCTTCATGGCGTAGAGGTCAAGCAGGGTCTGTGTCGGATGCTGGTTCGCCCCGTCTCCGGCGTTGATCACCGGGACTGAAGCCACGGAAGCGGCGATGTCGGCAGCGCCGGCCATAGGATGCCTCATCACGATCATGTCCACATAATTGGAGACAATCTTTATGGTGTCTTCGAGCGTCTCGCCTTTAGCCTGGCTGGTGTTGCGGTTGTCAGGGAAGCCTATTACCCTGGCTCCCAGCCTGTTGACCGCGGCCTCAAAAGAGAGCCTCGTCCTGGTGGAAGGCTCAAAGAACAGGCAGGCGACAACCTTGCCCGAAAGAAAATCACGCTCGCGGTCTTTCTCGAAAAGAGCGGCCGTGTCCAATACATGAAGGATTTCCTCTTTGGAGAAATCCTGGATCGAGATTAAATTCTTTGGCATAGTATCATATTGGTTTTATATTTCTTCAACGGAGCACCCGGAGACGGTCGACAATCTCTTGAGGAAATCCTCAACATAAGAGAGCCTGACTCGGACTTTTAGGGAGCACTCGGTGCCGAAATCCTGGTCTTTCTGGCGCAAGTCCATGTCTTTCAGCACTTTCATCACCTGATTCATTTCCTCGTAGCCGAAGGTGACCTTGTACCACGTCCCGGCGATCTTCTCTACAGACCCGACCTTGTCCAAGGCATCGGCGGTGGAGGTCTTGTAGGCCCGGATCAAGCCGGGGATCCCAAGCTTGATCCCGCCGAAATACCTGACCACGACCACCAGCGTGTCACTGAGCCCCCTGGAGTCGATCTGTCCCAGGATCGGCCGGCCTGCCGATCCGGAAGGTTCCCCGTCATCATTGGCCCGGAACCTGTCGCCCAGGTAACCGAGGCGGTAGGCGTAACAATGGTGACGGGCATCGTGGAACCGCTTTTTCAAATCAGCCACGATGTCCTTGACTTCTTCCTCTGTCTCAACAGGATAGACAAACGAAATGAATCGGCTGCCATTGTCCTTGTACAGCCCCTCGGCCGTGGATGGAACGCTCAGGTAGGAGTCTTGAATCATATCCACGAAATTAACGTTTTTCACATAATTTTGCAACGAGGCGGTTTTTTTTGTAATTTTGAATACTATTTAAGGTTTATGGTTTATCAAATAAGAGTCACCCTTGCCGGAATCAAGGGATTCTACAGGGTTTACAAGATGGACGGTGCCTGCACTCTTTATGAGTTCCACAAGCAGATGCGGGCAGATTTGGAGTTCCCCCAGGACCAGCTCATCATGTTCAAAGCGCTTGACGCTGAAGGTGGTGTTGTCGCCAGGTATGGTCTTTTCGACCTCGGGTCCGGGACCGTGGACAAGGTCACCATCGAGCAGACAGTCAAGGCCGGAATCGCCTCATTCATATATTTCTACGACGTTCCCAACAAAAAGAGCGTCATCTTGACATTCGAAGGTTCCGAGGAGGGAGTCTGTCCCTCGCCCGTGATCGTCGAAACGAAGGGTCCCAACCCGATTGAATTCGAGAACGGCTACGTCGCTTTCGAGGACCTTCCCGACTCCCAGCGCCATCTTCCAGGACAGAAACCCGACTGGCTGGGAGAACTCGGTTCCTCTTCCGCCGGATCGGATGCCGAGGATGAGGACGAGGACGATGAGGATGACGACGACGAGGACGGCAAGGAGGTCTTTGACGGCACCGAGGACCTGGACTTCTAGTTCATGCCGCGCCGGCTCGTCATAATTCTCGGGCCGACGGCCGTGGGGAAGACCGACTACAGCGTCCGCAAGGCCCTGGAATACGGTTCCCCGGTAATTTCCTGCGATTCCAGGCAGATATTCAAAGAGATGACCATCGGCACGGCTGTCCCTGACAAGGAACAGCTCGAAAGGGTCAAGCATTATTTCATACAGACTATCCCCGTCACCCAGGCCTACACAGCCGGTGACTATGAGCGGGATGCGCTCGCCTTGATCGAGGAACTATTTGAGGAAGGCCATGACACCCTGGTCATGACCGGAGGCTCAATGTTCTACATCAACGCCGTCTGCGAGGGTCTGGACGACCTGCCGGACGGGGATCCCGAGCTGCGGAAAACTCTCTGGGAAAGAGTTGATTCTGAAGGGCTTGAAAGCCTTGTTAAGGAACTTGAGGAAAAAGATCCCCTGACATATTCCAGGATCGACAGGAAGAACAGCCAGAGGGTTGTGAGAGCCCTTGAGGTCTGCCTTGTCTCCGGAAGGCCGCTCTCATCGTTCAAGTCAGGGGGCAAGAAAAGGGATTTCGAGATCGAGAAGATCGGGTTATCAAGGCCCCGGGAGGAACTATATTCAAGAATAGACAAAAGGGTTCTGGGAATGATCAGGGACGGTCTTGAGGATGAGGTCCGCTCCCTTCTCCCCTACCGGGATCTTCAGGCGCTCCAGACGGTGGGATACAAAGAGATGTTCGACTTCATCGACGGCAAGATTCCCCTTGAGGAAGCCATCCGTCTGATCCAGAGAAATACCCGCCACTATGCCAAGAAGCAGATGACTTGGTGGCGCCGGGATGACTCTATCAAATGGATTGATCTACAGTGACATCCGCACTCCAGCCAGAATCCTTCTCCCAAGAAGTTGACGGGAAGAGTGGAAGCTTTGGTATGCGCTGACCGCGTCCGTGGTCAGGACGTCGGAGTCAAAGACATTCATGCAACGCAGATAAAGGCTGCATTTGGCAAGTTTCCACACCGCCTCGGCCGAGACCAGAGGCGGATTGGAGGTCTTTTTGCCGGCCAGGGTGTACCAGCTCAAGTAACTGTCCGTGATAAGTGAGACTTTCTTCCAAGGTCGCAGCGCGAGGGACGCGTCGCAGGAAAGGCGGTCCGTCCTGTTCCTTTCGGCGAATGACGAGACAAGCCTGAAACCGTCTGCCTTGACTTCCGCGGAGATCCAATCCCAAGGATTGCTCCTTAACGTAAGGCCAGCCATGAAGGTCCTGTCCTTGAACCCTGTCCTGGTCCCTTGCAAGAGACTTTCATAAGTAGAGAGGGTTGTCCCGGCCCGGGCCTCAAGTACCAAAGCCCTGAGTCCGAAGAACTTCTTGATGTTTCCATTCAAGTTAAGGATTTCATGAGCGCACACCGCCGGGACAAAAGACAAGACTGAGAAACGGTCATGATAGAACGCGGAGGAAGTCTTGTCGGTGACCATCCTGTCGTAGCCGGAAGACAACGTGGCGTAGAAAAGCGAGACGTTGTCGGAATATTTAAGGAACAAATCGCCGCCCATAGTGCCGGATCTCATCAGGCTGTCCGGGACAGCCATCGCGCGATACGACCTTGCCACGGCGGCCCGTGACAGAGACTCATCCGACGATCTTGTCAAGGAATACCGGAGTATCGCGGTGTAATCCAGCTTGCCGGCCAGGGGTCCTGAGGCACTGACCGAGGGCGAGACAAGGGGATAGATCATGTTGACACCTTCCGTGGAGACGAGGTTCAGGCTCGCCGGGAGACTAAGGCTCACCCTTGACTTCCCTATCCTCCGGTCCGTTGAGACAGTCGCCCCGGGAGCCAGATGCAAGATCCCGTTTCGGGAATATGTCGGAACAGCCTCAAGGTCAAGGCCCGACAGGGAAGATTCCAGCAGGGTGTAAGCCACATTCAGCCTCGCTGTCACATGGAAAACCTGACGGCCCGCCCTCGCGTCAAAACGCGCGGTGTTGCGGGAATCCAGCCTGGATATGTCGTAAATCTGGCGGAAGGCGCTTTGTCCGAATGAGAAATCGGCTTTCCCCTCATTTCTGAAGAATTTGGTGTCACTGCCAATGTCCAAAGCCCTCTTATCTGAAAGGCGGATAATGGAAGACAAATTGTTGCTGACTTTGAATGAAGGGAGAGAGCGGCGTTCGGAGGCAGGCTCCTCCCTGGAGATGTCCATATCATTATCCCTGAGCTGTCCCGAGAACTCGAGCCTGTCGGAGAAAAACCTCTTGTCATTATTGTTTTCCAGCTCGGCGGATCCGTTTAGAAACAGCTTCTTATCAAGGACTTCCGTACTCTCGCTAATTGTCAGCACATCTCCTTGGGGGAATATGATATCTTCCCTGGAAGCTGTCTGCTCGGAATACCTCTCGGCCGCGGCGTTGAGCGTTGTCCTGACCAGCATCCCGCTCTTGAGCTTACGAAGGGAATTAAGGCTGGCGACTCCCGAAGTGTTGGCGTACCAATATTCTTTCGGAAGGGAAAGAGGAGAGTTGGTTGGAGTCAGAGGCGTGGCGAAATCAGGCTCAAGGCTCTCCCGGAGCACGTATGCCCTGCCTGAAGCGCGTCCGAAATATTCCTGTTCCCTGAGCTCCTGGAGGATGTCGCCGCCGATGTTGTTCCCTTTCAACAGATATAGGTTCTGGCTGCTGGATGAGAAACGGGAAAACATCGCCCGTGCGTTAAATAGAGGGAAACGAGGGGCTCCAAGGGCGGCCCCACCGGAGAAAAGCCATGTTCCCCTGGATGACTCCTTAAGGATTATGTTTACGGCGCTCTTGTCCGTGGCGACTAGCCCCGAAAGGGCTCTCACGGGCTGGTGACGCCGGTAAACCTCGACGCTGGAAATCTTGTCCGGAGTCAGGTTCTTGACCACCGTGCCGTACCTCGCTCCCATCAGGTCCATGCCCTCGACATAGAACTTGCTGACATTTTGCCCGTCCACTTTGACGCCACCTGACTCAGTCACGCTCAGACCGGGAAGCTTGGCCAACAGATCCCCGATGTTCCTTTCATTGCCGTCGGAAAATGCCGCCGCCGAGTATTTCGTCGTGTCGCCATTCTCCTCGATGACGCTCGATGTGACTTTAGATGCCTTGATCTCGGCTTTCTTGGGAATAAGCTTGATTGTCAAGGGTTTTGACAGATCCGTAACAGCCACTTTCCTGGAGGCGTAACCCATCAGGGTTACCACGAGAGTGTCAGGGGCGCTCACGCCGGATAGTTTCACATGAAAGGTTCCGTCCTCGCCAGTCATTGAATATCCCTGGACTTTGGATGATTTGTAGGCGGCGACGAAAGCTCCAGCGAGGGATTCGCCCGTTTTGCTGTCAGACACCGAGCCTCGAATCCCCACTACCTCCTGCGAGGCGCAAAGGAGCGGGAAAACAAGGGAAATTATCAGCGACAGCAATCGTAAACGCATCTGGTTCAATTATTTCCAATAACTCTCAGCGATAAGTGGTTGGAACTTGTTATACTGCAATCTGGTGACCGAGCCATCCTTGTTCCTGATCTCTCCCACCGATCCTGAATAACCGGCCAACTCATTAAAGTAGTCCATGTCCCTTTTAGCTCTCGCCTTTATCTTCTCTTCTTCCTTGACAGACAAGCGGCTAATGTCGCACGAGCGGGAGTAGGCTTCCATGGCGCCGGGCCATCTGGCCTCTTCGTAAACGGAGATGTCCCGGACATAAAAATTGAAAAGCTTCTCTGAATCAATCGCATAGACTATGAGTCCGGGGCAGCCCCAAAGAAGCCACGGCCCGGCATTGACAGGAACCTCTTCCGTGTACCATACAGTCCACTTGCGTCCCAAATAGTCAGCTTCAGCTTTCTTTACGGCATAGCCGGCGAATGTCTTGGTCGTGTCCGAATCGATCAAGTTCCACATCGGGAGCTCAAGGTTTCCTTTCTCACCCAAGAATATTTTCATTATCGCCTTGTAAGCTATGCTGTAGGTTGCCTCCGAGAAATCCACGTGCCACAGGTCGGTCGTCCCCCTATGCCTTGTGGCGGCATTATACGCTTCCTGGTCGGCGATATTCCCGGAATTGTCAAAAGCCTTTACGCTAAGGGAATCTCTCAGGAAACGGCCTTCGCTGTAGAACCAGCTCTCCTTTCCATTGTAGTCGAGCCGCATGTCCATCTCGGTCCTGAAGTTCTTCTCGGTCGTGTCTCTTTTATATAAAAAAGCATAAGAGACCCTGATGTTCCGCTGCGCCATCAGGCTCCCGCAGCAGAACAACAGGATAAAAAACAATTTGATATTCAGATTACGCGGTTTCGGATTGGGAAATGTCTCCAGCATGTCCTTCACGAACATCCCTCCGTTCTCCCAGAACAGTTTCATAATCTCTTCTTCCCTGTGTGTCAGCTTTCTCATAAACAATTGAATATGAATGTCCACCAGCAAATATAACTATCGCTGTTGAATTATGCAACTATTTTTTATAGTTCATGTGTGTCCGCTATTATCAGATCGGGAGTATCGTTATCTGATCCTTTCCCTTTTGACATTTCGCTAAAGAGACAAACAAGTTCCAGACACAAATAACTGATTGGCATAAAATTATTATATTTGTAGATTAGGAAACGAAAACCTGATGGCAAAAGAGATACAATTGGATCCACATTGCGAGGCGATCATGCAGGAATACCGGGACAACCTGTCTTGGTTCAAGGAGTCGTCACGGAAGGTCTATGGTCTCCTGCAAGAGAACCTTGATAAGGCCGGCCTCGTGACCGCTGCCCTGGAGTACAGGGTCAAGAGCGAGGAATCACTGACCGGCAAACTGGAGCTAAAAGGAGGGAAGTATCATTCACTCAAGGACATAACTGACATTATCGGACTGAGGGTGATCACCTTCTACATAGACGACGTGGACAAAGTGGCCTCCGCCGTGGAAAGGATATTCGAGGTGGACTGGGAGAATTCCGTGGACAAACGCAAGGCGCTTGAAATAGACAGTTTCGGCTACCTTTCCCTGCATTACGTCTGCCGCATTCCCGACTCGGAGTACAGGATGGAGATCCAGATGAGGACTGTCCTCCAGCACGCCTGGGCCAACATGAACCACGACACGGGCTACAAATCCGGAGTGGAGGTCCCTCCAAGATACCTCCGCAACCTCAGCCGGCTGGCAGGCATACTTGAACTTGTGGATGACGAGTTCAGCAAGATCCGCTCTGAACTCACGAACTACCGCAGGCAGGTGAAGGCCCTGGTGGCTTCCGGAAACCTCAAGGATGTTCCCCTGGACGGGGACACATTCCGGAACTATCTGGATCTGAATCCATTCAACTCCCTCAACAACAGGATAGCATCCGTCAATCAGGCAGAGATCCAAGAGGTCTCTCTCATGCCATACCTGGCCCTTTTCAAGGGACTCGGATGCGGGACCCTCGGAGACATCGCCGACATGATCCGGGAATATTCGGAAGGAGCTTTCCAGATCGCCACCTTCCAGATCGGACTTACAGACCTGGACATCGTCTCCTCATCCATCGGTCCCCAGAACCTTTGCCTGGCTTACCTCCTCAAGCAAGGAAGCGGGAAGGCCGGGATCAAGTTTATGTTCGACACACTCAACGGCAAATCAGACAGCAACGACATGATCGCCGAGATGATCATGGAACAAGCCAAAGACTTGCCTTTCATGAATCAGTAATATGGCCAACAACCCTCTCGACACAACATTTCTGGACAAGGCGATCATCTTCGCCGTGAAAGCCCATGCCGGTACGGAGCGGCGCGGCAAGGGATTTCCCTACATAGTCCACCCGATGGAGGCGATGGAGATCGTCGCCACCATGACGGCAGACCAGGAGCTTCTCGCCGCAGCCGCGCTTCACGACACGGTGGAGGACACGGCTGTGGAGGTGGAGGACATCCGCAGGGAGTTTGGAGACAGGGTGGCTGATCTGGTCGCGGCAGAAAGCGACAGCATCGCCGAGGGGATGAGCGAGGAAGACAGCTGGAAAGCTCGGAAACAGTTGGCTTTAAATCGCTTGAGCTCGGCATCAAGGGATGTGAAGATTGTCGCTCTGGGCGACAAACTGTCAAACATGCGGGCGATCGCGAGAGATTATGAGGTGATGGGAGACGCCCTGTGGGGTATATTCCACTCAAAAGATCCCGCTGATCACAAGTGGCGGTACCGCGGAATGGTGGAAGCCTTCAAGGAGCTTGGTGACACCAGCGCTTTCAGAGAATTCAAGTATTTGGTTGACAAAGTGTTCGGAGAATAACCATGGAGCCCGTAAAGATATCCCTCAATGATTATGTCCTGAGCGGAGGAGGATTCAACGGCGAGAGCTACGACCACAAGACCGATCCTTCGATCATGCTGAAGCTCTACATGCCCGGGAAAATCCAGCAGCCCTTGGACGAGATGGTCCTGGCCAGGAAGGTCTACCAGGCGGGCATACCCACCCCCGAACCAGGTGACTATGTGGTGACCGAGGATGGACGTTTCGGCATCCGGTTCCACCGCATCGTCGGGAAGAAATCCTATTCCAGGGCCACCGCGGACAATCCCGGGAAGGTCTCGGAATATGCGGCGGACTTCGCCAGGATGTGCCTCGACCTCCACTCTACCCACGTGGACACCAGCCAATTCGAGAACGTCAAGGACAGGTACCTGAGACTTCTGGAAGCCAATCCTTTCTTCACTACTTCCCAGAAAGACAAGATCGCGAAGTTCATCATCGACACCCCTGACGAGGACACCGCCGTCCATGGCGACCTGCAGTTCAGCAACGCCATATTCGCCGACGGGAAGAGGTACTTCATCGATCTCGGGGATTTCTGCTATGGCAACCACCTTTTCGATGTCGGAATGGTCTACCTGTGCTCCCGCCTGAGCGGGGAGGATTTCATCAAGGAGACTTTCCACATGCCCAAATCCCTGGCGGGAAGGTTCTGGGAGGAATTCGTCCCGGTGTATTTCGGAAAAGACCGGCCGCTTAAAGAAATAGAAGAGGAGATAATGCCTTACGCCGGCCTCAAGACCATCATTGTTGAACGGGACTCCAACTGTCCGATGCCTGAATTCAGAGCCGCTTTATCCTCAATATTATGAAGAACAAGCTGAAATTCGAAGAGCGATTCAAGCTGAATTCCATTCTCACCGCCCTGCTGCTGGTGATCGTGGCGGCGCTGACTTTGGAAGCGACCTCGCTCATCCAGTATTACTACGCCCAGCGAGGCATCAAGGAAGAGGCTTCCAGACGGGCCGAGAGCCAACTGGAGAACACGAAGCTCAAGATCGACGGAGTGCTTGACCAGGTGGAGGCCATTATCAGGAACAACGTAAGGCTCACCCAGTGGGGACTCGACCACCTGGACAGCCTCGACATGATCACATCGATCATTGTCCGGGAGAATCCGGTGGTGAGCGGGTCCACCATCGCCCTTGTGCCGGGATACAGCCGGAAGTATCCGCTCTTCTCCCCTTATACTTACCTCGATCCGGAGACAGGTGAAATCCTGTCGAGATCCCTGGCGACGAAAGAGTATGACTATCCCACAAAGGAGTGGTTCACCAAGGCCATTGAGACTGACAAAGGATATTGGTCGGAACCTTACATCGATGTCGGTGGAGGAGAGATGCTGATGACGACCTATTCAGTACCTGTAAGGGACGGCGAGGGCAATGTCGCGGCGGTCCTTACGGCGGACATATCCCTTGACTGGCTGACAAATTACGTCGGAGGCAACAAGGTCTATCCCGACGCTTTCAACCTTGTCATAAGCCGGGCCGGTGAGATAATGGTCTGCCCTGTGGAGACTCTTGTCATGCGGAAGACGATCCAGGAAGCCTCCCGGGATTTTGAGAATCAAGATAAAGTGGTCGCTATCACCCAGTCAATGCTCAATGGGGAGTCAGGGGCCGCCGAGATTCGGGGAAAGACCTCCAACAGCCATGTCTATTTCGCTCCTGTGGAGCGCACCGGGTGGTCAATGTCGATAGTTATCCCCGAAAAAGAAATCTACGGGGAGATCAAGAACACTCGCCGACTGGTCGAGATACTGCAACTGCTTGGCCTTCTGATGCTCGTTTTGATCCTCAGTTTCGCCGCCAAGAGCCAGAACCAGTTCAAGACCCTCTCGGAGAACAAGGAAAAGATGGAGAGGGAGCTTGAGATCGCCAGGAATATCCAGATGGCGATGATTCCCAAGACTTTCCCTCCGTTCCCGGACAGGCCGGAGCTGGACATGGCGGCCGCGATCCTTCCCGCGAGGGAGGTCGGAGGCGATCTTTATGACTATTTTATAAGGAACGATAAACTCTTCTTCTGCATCGGAGACGTGTCAGGTAAGGGAGTGCCGGCATCACTTGTCATGGCGATGACCAGAAGCCTGTTCAGGTCCATGGCGGGACACGAGGACTGCCCTGCCACCATTGTCTCGAACATGAATGACAGCATGGCGGAGATGAACGAGAACAACATGTTCGTGACCTTCTTCTGCGGCATCCTGGACCTCGAAAACGGCCATCTGGAGTATTGCAACGCGGGCCACAACCCGCCTCTCATCCTGGCTGACACCAAGATGAAACTTGAAACTATCCCGAATCTTCCTCTTGGAATAATGGCCGGGATGGACTATCAGGAGCAGGAGGCGGACCTCAGGTTCGACGACTCCCTGTTCCTCTACACCGATGGTCTCACGGAGGCGGAGAATATCAACCATGAGCTGTTCGGAGAGGAGAGGATGTCCAAGATCCTGTCAAAAAGGAGGAACGCGGAAAGCCATCTCAAGGTGATCGAGGAGGCGATTAAGGACTTTGTGGGAGAGGCGCCGCAAAGCGACGACCTGACGATGTTGTTCATCCATTACACTAAGGCCAGGGAGGGATATTCAGCCCACCACTTGGCGCTGGATAACGACATAAGGCAGATTCCGAGGCTCTCAGGTTTCCTCCAGGCCATCTTCGAGGAGAAACATTTGGACGAGGCCACATCGATGGGCATCAATCTTGCTTTGGAGGAGGCCGTGACTAATGTGATGAACTACGCATACCCGGAAGGCACTGTCGGCGATGTGAAAATTGATGTCAGGATAGACGGGAACAAGATGGAGTTCATGGTCTCCGACAACGGCAAGGAATTCGATCCGACCGAAAGGCCGGCTCCTAAACTGGACATCTCGGTTGAGGAACGTCCAATCGGAGGCTTGGGAATTCACCTGATCAGGAGCATCATGGATGATGTCAAGTACAGAAGGGAAAGCGGCAAGAATATTCTTACGATGACTAAAATAATATCATAAAAATGGAAGTTACTATCACTCAACAAGAAAACAACACCGTCCTGGTACAGTTCGACGGGAGGCTCGACACACCCTCTTCCCAGGAGGTCAGCCAAAGACTCACTCCGGTGGAGGAAAGCGCCTCAGGCACGATCATCCTTGACTGCGAGAATCTTTCCTACATCTCCAGCTCCGGTTTGAGAGTCTTCCTGACCCTTAGGAAGGCAGCCGCCATGAAAGGAGGAAAGATCATAGTCAGGAACATCAATGACAATATCAGAAGCGTTTTCATGATGACAGGGTTCCTTAACCTGTTCGAGATAGAATAATGCCTCTTTCCGTTTTCTCGATCAATATCCTGTCGGAGAACCTGCTCCTGATGGTTTCTGTCCTCGTGTTCATAGCGATATTGCTCACGAAGATAGGAACCAGGTTCGGCATGCCATCCCTGCTGCTATTCCTGATAATAGGTATGGTGGCCGGGGCCGATGGCATCGGGCTGCGTTTCGAGGAGCACGAGATGGCCGAGTCCATCGGACACTTCGCCATGACGATAATCCTCCTGGCGGGAGGTCTGCAGACATCTCTGGAGGAGACTAAGCCGGTGATGCGGCAGGGCATTCTGCTCTCGACTGTCGGAGTATTGATAACCTCTTTACTGACAGGTACTTTCATATTCTTGGCCACAAGGAACATGGTCGGAGAGGTCGGAGCGACATTCATGGGATGTCTTCTGGTCGCCTCTGTCATGGGCTCCACCGACTCGGCTTCCGTCTTCTCGATCCTGAGAGGGAAAAAGCTCCACCTCCGGGAGAACCTCGGTCCGATGCTTGAGCTGGAATCAGGTAGCAATGACCCGATGGCCTACCTTATGACCATCATCTGCGTCCAGATCCTGAACTCACCAGAGAAGATGGCCCAAGGAGCATTTGGAATAATGTGGACGGGGACATGGATCCTGGTGGTCCAGATAGTGATCGGATTCATCGTAGGTCTAGCCGTCGGATTCGGGGCCAAGTTTATTCTTGAGAAAGTGTCCCTCCCGGGTAATTCTCTATACTCGATCCTCATCCTGAGCATCGGATTCTTCTCCAACGGAATAGCCTCCGTCCTCTATGGCAACGGACTGCTCTCACTCTACATCACCGCCATCATCATCGGGAACAAGGTTGATATTCCCAACAGGAGGGACGTCCTGAAATTCTTCGACGGCATGACTTGGCTGATGCAGCTGCTGATGTTCCTTATGCTGGGACTTCTGGCCAGACCATCCATGATGTTCCAGTCTTTGCCGCCCGCGCTGATGATCGGAGTGTTCATGCTGTTCGTCGCGCGCCCCGCGAGCGTGTTCCTCACCCTCGCCCCGTTCAAGGACTTGTCGGCCAAGGCCAAGCTGTTCACCTCATGGGTAGGTCTTAAAGGCGCTGGTCCCATCCTGTTCGCGCTCTATCCCGTGATAGCCGGTCTGGAGGGATCCGATGACATATTCAACATAGTCTTCATCATAACCCTCCTGTCCCTTTTGACTCAGGGCATGACCCTGTCCTCCATGGCCAAGCGATTGAACCTCAGCTATGACGAGGATCCTGAGGTGGAGACTTTCGGGATGGAAATCCCAGAGGAGATGGGCTTGCTTAGAGACCATACCGTCACTGAAGACGACTTGTCTGAAGGAGACACTCTCCGTGATCTCCATCTCCCCCACGGAATCCGCGTGATGATGGTCCGCAGAGAAGACAAATTCCTTGTCCCCCACGGCAGCATGAAACTGGAATTGGGAGACCATCTCGTGATCATCATGGGAGAAAGCGACGACGACGGACAATAAAAAACCTCGCCTGACTGCAGGCGAGGTTCTCTTTTTCTGAAGCCGCGGCTTATCAGAACGGCAGGTCGTTGGACTCGTCATCCTGGACAGGCATGTCCATGATAGTTGGAGCCGGAGCCTGCTCGGGCATAGGGGCGGGAGACGCCGCGGCCACAGGAGCCTGGGCGGACTGGCCGGCAGGAGAGATGCGCCAGACGCGGACATCATTGTACCAACGTCCATTGTACTCCCTGGCCCTCAGGTTGAACGAGACTTTCACCTCGTCACCGACCTGGAACCTGTCCAACTCAGCAACCTTGTCCGTCCCGAAAGACGTGAAACAGACCTCAGCGGGGAAATTACCGTCTTGATATTCAAGGATGAAATCCTGCTTTACCCAAGCGCCCCTGGCGCTCTGGCCATTCTGCTTGGGCTCTTTGCGGGAAATCCTGCCCTCCAATTCCAAAGCCGCCATCAGATTACTTGCTTTCAGGCTCGACGAAGTGCTTCACGGAATCCAGGGTGATGTCGAACACCAGAGGGGTGTTGGGCTGGATAGCGTTGGATCCGCGCTCACCGTAACCAAGCTCGGCGGGAACATAAAGAGTGGCCTTGCCGCCCTCTCCGAGAAGCTGGAGACCCTCTGTCCAACCAGGGATGACCCTGTTGAGAGTCAGCATGACGGAAGGATCGCTCTCAGGAACTTCCTCGATGACAGAGCCATCCTTGAGGGAAAGCTTGTAGTGGACATAGACGGTGTCCTGGGGACCGGGCTTGACATCGCTACCGGGCTCCTTGATGAGGTAGCAAAGACCCGACTCAGAAGTCTGGACGCCGGCGATCTTCTTGACCTCCTCGAAATACTTGTCCTGCTCGGCCTTGTTGACAGCCGCGGTGTAAGCGTTCCTCTTCTCGATAAAGTTGTTCATGATCTCGCTTATCTTCTCAGGATTGATCTTGAACTGCTTCACGAAGTTGGTGTCACGCTGGTTGCCCTTAGCGTTGACGAAATCCTCCATTCCCTTCTTAACCTCAGAGAAATTGAGATCTCCCAGGTTGTAACCCTTGATCATGGATCCAAGGTTGATACCCATAAGATAACTGACAGAATCGACCGCTCCCTTGGAGGGGATCATGTCACTCGCGACTCCAGCGGGTCTCGCTGAGTTGCAGGCCATGGCTGAGAAAACCACGGCAGCGATTGTGAAAATCTTGATAGCTTTCATTTTTATAACTTTTATTTGTGCTGTCTGGCTATACCTCGCGAATATCGCAAAAAATATTGACTTTTTATCATTAATGTGATTTTGGTTTGCTGTTTCGGAAAAGTTTGACTATATTTATAGAAATCCACATAAGCCATGGAGATCACTTCCGAGACATTGAGAGCAAAACTGAAAGCCTTCTTCGGATACGACTCTTTCAAAGGGGACCAAGAAGCTATTATACGCAACCTGATTGAGGGGAAAGACACATTTGTGCTCATGCCAACCGGCGGCGGCAAGTCCCTTTGTTTCCAGTTGCCAGCCCTCATTATGCCCGGAACGGCAATCATCATATCCCCTCTCATCGCATTGATGAAGAATCAGGTGGATGTCATCCGCGGTTTCGAGGAGGAGCAGACGGGTATCGCCCATTTCCTCAACTCATCCCTGGGAAAGGCACAAATCCAGGAAGTGCGCAAAGACTTGCTGTCCGGCGTGACCAAGCTCTTGTACGTGGCTCCCGAATCTCTGACCAAAGAGGAGAACATCGATCTTCTCAGGGAAATAAAGATCTCCTTCTACGCTGTCGACGAGGCGCACTGCATCTCCGAGTGGGGTCATGACTTCCGTCCTGAATACCGGCGCATCAGGGACATGATCCAGACCATCGGGCGGGCACCCGTCATAGCTTTGACCGCCACCGCGACTCCGAAGGTCCAGAACGACATACAGAAGAATCTCGCCATAATGGACGCCACGGTGTTCAAGTCCTCTTTCAACAGGCCTAACCTGTACTACGAAGTAAGGGACAAGGTCAACGCCGAAAAGGACATCATCCGTTATATCCTCCAGCATCCCGGGAAGTCCGGCATCATCTACTGCTTGAGCAGGAGGAAGGTGGAGGAGACTTCCAATCTGCTGAACATCAACGGCATCAAGGCTCTCCCCTACCATGCGGGACTGGACGCCAAGACAAGGGCCGAGAACCAGGACCGCTTCCTGATGGAGGATGTGGACGTTATTGTCGCGACGATAGCCTTCGGAATGGGGATCGACAAGCCGGACGTCCGGTTCGTCATCCACTACGACATTCCAAAGAGCATCGAGGGGTATTACCAGGAGACGGGCAGGGCCGGAAGAGACGGAGAACTTGCCGACTGCATTACCTACTATAGTTATAAGGACATCCAGAAACTGGAGAAATTCATGCTCGGGAAGCCAATCGCCGAGCAGGAGATCGGCCGGCAGCTGCTGATGGAGACCGTCGCCTACGCCGAGACCAGCCAGTGCCGCAGGAAGATGCTGCTCAACTACTTCGGAGAGGACTACCCGAAAGACAACTGCGGAGTCTGCGACAATTGCCTTCACCCCAAGCCGACATTCGACGGCCGGAAAGAGATGCGTCTTGTCATCCGGCTGATCAAGTCTCTCCCCGAGCACTTCAAAGTAGAGCATCTGGCGATGGTTCTCGCCGGAAAGGCGAACGCCATGGTCAAGTCTTACCAACATGACACTATCCCGATGTTCGGGGAAGGAAAAGAACACAGCGACAGGTTCTGGAGCGCCGTGATCCATCAGGGGCTTCTGCTCCACCTTCTCGAGAAAGAGATCGAGTCCTACGGCAGGATCTACGTGACAAGCAAGGGCGAGCAGTTCTACGAGGATCCTTGGGAGGTTCGCCTTGTCGAAGAGAAGATGATGACGCCTAAAAAGGTCGAGGAAGACGAGGAAGATGTGGCGAATGACAAGGCGGCGATGAAAGGCGGAGGTGGAGACCCGGTCCTTCTGACGATGCTCAAGAACCTCAGGAAAGACCTTTCAAAGAAACTCAAGCTCCAGCCATGGATCATCTTCGGAGATCCGGCTTTGGAGGACATGTCCATCCTCTACCCTATCACATTCAATGAGTTGCACAGCTGCCAGGGAGTCGGCGAAGGGAAGGCCAGGAAGTACGGTAAGGAGTTCATAGAGCTGATCAAGGCCTACGTGGAGGAAAACGACATCACCAGGCCAGCCGAGTATGTGGTCAAATCCGCTCCGACCAGGTCGGCGGACAAGATATTCATCATCCAGAGCGTGGACCGCAAGCTCTCGCTCGACGACATCGCCGATGCCAAGGGAATGGATATGGAGAAGCTTCTGGATGACATCGAAGGAATTGTCTCCACGGGCACGAAACTGGACCTCAACTACTACATCCGCCAGGTCGTGGACGATGAGATCGTCGATGAGATTTTCGATTATTTCAAGAATGAGGCATCTTCTGACTCTCTGGAGGAAGCCCGCCAGGCCCTCGGCCCCGACTACGACGATCTTGAGATCCGTCTCGTGAGGATCAAGTTCCTCTGCGAGGTGGCCTCCTGACGATCAGATCGTCACCATCTTGAGACGGCGTCCCTCGTAATGGCCCAGACGCCTGAACCCGAACATCTTGACATACTGGGCAAAATAGTCGAACCTCGCTCCTACCTGCTCCGCGGAGTGGGAATCCGATCCCATGCAGATGATCTCGCCGCCAAGTTCCATGTACCTGATCAGCACGTCACGGTCCAGCGCCGGTGTCCTCAAGCCATATTGCTTGTAGGTTTTGGTGTTGATCTCAAGGCCTTTGCCATTCTCAATCAGATACTTGAATATCTCGTCAAAAAGGCCGGGGAAATCTTTGTACAGGATGCTCTCCTTGGGATAGGGCGCGTACCTGACAATGTAGTCGAAATGGCCCATCACATCGAAATCCTCAAGTTTACGCATCTCCCTCAAGAGGGTCTCCAGGTAACGACCATAAGCCTCCTTCCAATTCTTGCCCTTGTAGTATGGGCCGAAATACGGATCCGTGTCCTCAAGGTAATGGACCGAAGCTATCACCTGATCGAAGGAGTGGGAGGAGAGGATGTTCTTGTTAAGCTCCCGGCTGTCCTCGTAGAGGCCGACTTCTATTCCTTTGAGAATCTTGAACTTCTTTGCCGCGGCACGTCCGAAGGCGCCATCCGCGACCAGCCCGTTCACCCTGTCGATCTCCGCCTGCTGGGCCTTGACGTCAAGCACCTCGCAGACAATGGGCTCGAACTCTTCTTTCATCTTGGGGACAAAGTAATCACAATGGTCGGTGAAACATATTCCGCCGAAACCTTTGTCAATTGCCGCCTTGGCACTTTTCTCGACCGTGGTCGCTCCTCCGTCGAAAGAAAACTGGCTATGGTTGTGTGTGTCGAAAAACATATTACGAATATAGTGTTTTTTTATTAATTTTGTGTCTATGATAACTTTGGGATACAAAACTAAATTCGACAGCATCACGAGGGCGGCCGCCGCTCTGGGAATAGGTCTCGTGATGGCTTTCGGGGGCAACGCTCCCGCGCTAGTAGTCAAGATAATAGCTGTCTTGCTGGTCGTCGCCGGCATAGCCTCCCTGGTCTACGGACTGATAAAGAGCAAGGAATCGGGGGTGTACCAGGTGCTGCTGATCAATGCCGCCCTGGACGTCGTGCTCGGATTGCTTCTGTTTTTCAACCCGCAATGGATAGCAGGCGTTATTGTCTATGCCATCGGTATAATCCTGATCCTTTTCGGAGGGCTCCAACTCGTGGCCCTCGCCGGCGCCATGAGCCTTTTGGGCGCTGATTTCTCATCCCTTTTGCTGTCAATCCTCGCTGTTGTCGGAGGCGCTTTCCTGCTATTCAACCCGTTCACCATAAACGTCATGAGCATTATAGCCGGATGCCTTCTGATAGTTTACGGAGTCTCGGAGCTCATATCGGCGTTCAGAATGGAGAAAGCCAGGGAAGAATTCGAGATCCGGCGTTCTGCCGTCCACACCGGGCCCAACTCACCGGAGAGCGGGTCATCATCAAGCCTGTCGGACGCGAAGGAAGTCGCTTACGAGAGAATCGAGGAGCCTGAAGACCAGGTAGACTTGGACTAAACATGATCCCACGGGACACGGTACAGAAGATTCTGGACACCGCCCAAGTTGAGGAGGTGGTGTCTGATTTCGTCTCGCTTAAAAAGCGCGGGGCGGAATGGTGGGGCTGCTGTCCTTTCCACAACGAGAAGACCCCTTCTTTCCATGTGGTCCCCGCTAAAGGAATTTATTACTGTTTCGGATGTCACAAGGGGGGATCCGCCGTCGGTTTCGTGATGGACCATGAGCACATGTCCTATCCGGACGCCCTGAGATATCTCGCGAAGAAATATAATATAGAGGTCGTGGAGGAAGAGGAGAACGCGGAGGATCTGGCCGCCCGCCAAAGGAACGAGAGCCTGTACCTTGTCTCTGATTTCGCGGAGAGTTTTTTCACCGAACAGCTCACGAAAGGAGAGGGCAAAGCGGTGGGACTCAACTATTTCCACACCCGCGGTCTGGAAGATTCCACAATTTCCAAATATGGCCTCGGCTGGGCTCCCTCGGATCGCCACTCATTCACTGACGCTGCCAAGGCAAAGGGATTCAAAGATGAATATCTCTTGGAGACCGGCCTTTGCGCCAAATACGACGACAAGCCTGATCTTCACGACCGTTTTGTCGAAAGAGTCACCTTCCCTATCCACTCCGTCAGCGGAAGGGTGATCGGCTTCGGCGCCAGGACACTCAAGTCTAAAGAGGAAGGAAAACCGTACGCCAAATACGTCAACTCCAAGGAGAGCGCCATCTATGTCAAGAACCAATCGCTTTATGGAATATGGTTCGCCAAGGGCGAGATGGCGAAAAAAGACAAGTGCTTCCTTGCGGAAGGATATCTTGATGTCCTCTCCATGCACCAGCTGGGTATCACTAATGTGGTGGCTTCCAGCGGTACCGCCCTGACCGACGGGCAAATCCGCCTCATCGGTCGGTTCACGAAGAATGTCACGATCATGTACGACGGCGACGAGGCGGGAATAAAGGCGGCGCTCAGGGGAATAGACATGTTCCTCCGCCAGGGGATGAATGTGAAAGTGGTCCTGATTCCGGACGGAGATGACCCGGACTCCTACGCCAGGAAACACACCTTGGAGGAGGTCGAGAGTTTCATCTCGGAGAACGAGCAGGATTTCGTGGACTTCAAGAGTTCCTTGCTGCTGATGGGGACCGACAAGGATCCTCTGGGAAGGGCCAACGCCATCAATGAAATCGCTGACACGGTGGCGGACATCCCGGATGCTGTCAAGCGGGAGACTTACATCGATTTCCTCGCCCGCAAGTTTGACATTCGTCGTACGGCCCTCGAGGATCGTGTAAGCTACACTCGGGCGAAATTATTAACTAAGGCCGGAGGGCCGCTCGAGCCCGGACGAGTTAATTCTCATTCCGCCGCGGATAATTCCGATCAGGCCGGACAGCCGCTCGAGCCCGGCCGCGTCCATTCTCGCTACGCTGCGGCTGAGTACGGCCTAAGCCCGACGGCTGCTCCGGCCACTGATAACGACCTTTCGGCATTGGAGGAAAACAAGATCATGGCAAAGGCCGAGCGAGACCTCCTGAACTTCATCCTGACGTACGGCACGACCAACCTTGAGTTCCAGAGTGACTCCGAGTTCTACTCCGAAAACCAGGAGGACATCCAGACCGTCTTCGACTTCATTTGCCAAGCACTTGAGGCCGACGGGACAAAGTTCGCCAACGACGCCTACCAAAGGGTGTTTGACGCATACTCGGATGATTATTATAAAGGATATTCCCAGGACGATATCGTAAAGCATCTCCTTGACGGAGAAGATCGGACCACCGCCTTTGTGACAGCACAGCTTTCTACCGATGAACAATACGACCTTTCGGTAAAGAATTTACGTGACGCTATGATGTCCAAGGGATCATGGCTCACCAAGTTCGTCCCGAAAGCCATCCTGGTGTTTCAGGACTGCCGCCTTGAGGACAAGGAAGTTTCACTGAAGGAGGATCTGCGGGAGGCCCAAACAGACGCAGACACCGACAAGGAACTTGAGATCATGCGGGAACTGATGCGGGTCAGGAAGATGATGAAAGCCGTCCGGATCCGCCTCGGCCGCGAGAAATAATATGCTGAATAGCGCTGCCGTCAGAACCTGAATGACAGGCCGGCGGTCATGGAGAAGAACCAGCGGAGCGGCTTGTCAGACACGCTTACGGGAACAACATCCGTACCCTGCTCTAAATGAGCGGTTTCGGTGTGGTAGATAAAGTTTTTGGTGATGTTGTAGTGAACCGCCGGACTTAGTTTCAGGTCGAATCGCCAGATCCTGTAGTTAGCGCAGGCTCCAGCATCCAAGGTCATCAAAAAGTCACCGTTTTTCTTTGTCCAGGAATTCTGCTGGTCTGAAAAAGATGGTCCCCAACTGGCTGTCTCGACAGGAGAGTTTCCCCCTAAGACAAGCCCGGGGGTTACTCCAGCGTAGAACTCAGCTTGGCTGAACAGGTTGGCTATAAAAGCGGCGAGAGCTCCACGAAGAGGATCTCTATATCCCATAATAGCCTCATAGCCAAAGGCTTCTCCTGCGGCGATCGCCCCGCTTTTCACCCGCCCGTCAGTGTTCCTGGCCGGAGTACGATAAGAGAAAGCGACAGGAAGACCGAAGGTTTGATCTACTTCGGCGACACGGGGAATGAACTGAAGTCCTGTCCTGAATCCCAGACCGGAAGGATTGAAATGGCCGTATGTCAGGCCGTAGACGACGTCAGCCTCATGTCCTTTATACATGGGCATATAGGCTCCGACATAGACGCCAAAGTCATCGGAAAGATTATCCAGGTCCCGGGGATTTACCTGGGCAGAGGCTAATACAGGAAGGATGGCCAACGCCAAGGCGGCCAACAAAGGGCGATGTCTCATTTCGTGTTCATAAATTAATGTCTCAAAACCCTACAAATAATATTCCTTGCGGAACATACCGAGGAATTTACTAAATTCGCGAATCTTTACATCATAGTTTATGGAGAAGAATTTCAAGAGAACTCTTGTGACATGCGCGCTGCCGTACGCTAACGGCCCCGTGCACATCGGCCATCTGGCCGGAGTCTATGTGCCAGCAGACATATTCGTGAGGTATAAGAGGATGAGGGGCGAGGATGTCCTGTTCATCTGCGGCTCCGACGAGCACGGAGTGCCGATCACGATCAAGGCGAGGGCCAACGGGGTCACCCCGCAGGACATCGTGGACAAGTACCATGGCATTATCAAGGACTCTTTCATGAGGCTCGGGATCAATTTCGACATATATTCCCGTACCACCTCGGCCGTCCATCACAAGAACGCCTCTGAGTTCTTCCGCGAGCTGTACGACAAAGGAAAGTTCATCACCAAGGAGAGCGAGCAGTACTACGACCCCGAGGCGAAGACCTTCCTGGCCGACAGGTACATAGTCGGTACCTGCCCCAAGTGCGGCAACCCGAACGCCTACGGGGACCAGTGCGAGAAGTGCGGAAGCACTCTCAGCCCTGAAGAGCTCCTGAACCCCAAGTCCAAACTCAGCGGCGCCGAGCCCATAAAGAAAAAGACTTCCCATTGGTATCTTCCTCTGGACCAGTATGAGCCTTGGCTGCGGGAATGGATCCTCGAGAACCACAAGGAGTGGAGGAGCAATGTCTACGGCCAGTGCAAGTCATGGCTTGACGGCGGGCTTCAGCCCAGGGCTGTCAGCCGCGACCTTGACTGGGGAGTTCCGGTGCCGGTCGAAGGAGCCGAAGGCAAGGTCCTTTATGTCTGGTTCGACGCTCCGATAGGCTATATTTCCAACACTCAGGAACTTCTGCCGCAAAGCTGGGAGAAATGGTGGAAGAGCGAGGACACCCGTCTCATCCATTTCATCGGCAAGGACAACATCGTCTTCCACTGCATAGTCTTCCCTTCAATGCTGAAGGCACGCGAAGGTTACATCCTTCCTGACAACGTCCCTTCAAATGAGTTCCTCAACCTTGAGAGCGACAAGATCTCGACCTCGCGCAACTGGGCGGTTTGGCTCAATGAATATGTTGACGAGTTCCCCGGCCAGGAGGACACGCTCCGCTACGTGCTTTGCGCCAACGCTCCCGAGACTAAGGACAACGACTTCACCTGGAAGGATTTCCAGCAGAGAAACAACAGTGAGCTGGTGGCCATCCTGGGCAATTTCGTCAATAGGGCGGTTGTCCTCACCCAGAAATATTTCGAGGGCAAAGTCCCCGCTAACTTGAAGCCAGAAGCCATTGATGCCGAGACTCTTGGGCAGATTCCGGAACTTCGCCGCAGCCTTGAGGCCAACCTTGAGGGTTTCCACTTCAGGGAGGCTCTTAAGGACGCCATGAGCATAGCCCGCATCGGGAACAAGTACATTTCGGACACCGAGCCTTGGAAGGTCGCGAAGACCGACATGGATCGCACCGCTTCGATCCTTTACACTTCGCTTCAGATTTGCGCCAATCTCGCTATCGCGTTTGAGCCGTTCACTCCGTTCTCTGCCGAGAAGCTGAGGGGGATTCTGAAGGTCGGGCTGGACGCCGGTTTCGATCATAGGGCCGGCGAGGGTGAGCCGACGGTGAACTTCTTCAAGCCCGGGGAATCAGCAGCGCTGCATACTATAGAGGCCGGACAGGCGCTCGCTGAGTCAGTCGGAGCAGGCGTCGAGCTTAGGCCGTACTCAGCCGCAGCGAGCGAAGCGAAGCGAGAATGGACGCGGCCGGGCTCGAGCGCCTGTCCGACTGACATGGGTCCGGTGCTGACTTGGGACGATCTTGGTCGGGGAGACATCCTGCCGGTGGGACATGAGCTTGGCGAGGCTGTGCTGCTGTTCAGCAAGATCGAGGACAGCGTCATCGACGCGCAGATCGCCAAACTGAACGCCACGAAAGAGGCCAACGAGGCCGCCGCGAAGGCCGCGGCAGCAAAGGAGGCCGCTGGAAAAGTGGAGCCGCAGAAAGCCGAGGTCACTTTCGAGGATTTCGGAGCGATGGACATCCGCACCGCCACAGTGCTTGAGGCTGAGCGTGTTCCGAAAACAGACAAGCTCCTTAAGCTTACGATAGACACCGGCATCGACAAGAGGACAATCGTCTCCGGAATAGCCGAGTACTACTCCCCCGAAGACATGCTCGGGAAGCAGATCTGCATCCTCGCGAACCTGAAGCCCAGGATGATCCGCGGCATCGAGTCCAAGGGCATGATCCTGATGGCCAAGCAAGCTGACGGGAAGATGAGACTGATAAGCCCCGCTGAAGGGATCTCCAACGGGGCCATCGTAGGTTAATATTCCTAAATTATTTCTTAATCAGCGACTTGACATAGTCGTAGAACTCCGGATCCTCGCCGACGACGGTCTTGTTGATCGTGCCGTCAGGATTGAGGATGACTTTCGTGGGATATCCAGTCACAGCATAGTTGAGAGGCACTCCCTCGGAAGTTCCGTCAGGATTGTAGACATGGAGCCAAGGAAGCTCATGATCCACAATGGCTTTCTTCCAAACCTCCTCAGTGTCACCGCAATCGATGCTCACGATCTCGATCTTACCCTTCGCGTCCTTGTAGAGCTGTTTCATGTCGGGAATTCCCTTCTTGCACCAGTAGCACCATTCGCCCCAGAAGTCGAGGATGATGTATTTGCCCTTGTTGTAGATTGATGACAGGGCGAAGTCCTCTCCCTTCTCGTTCTTCAGGGTGAAGTCAGGAGCCTGCATACCATCCTTGACCTTTTCAGCGGCCTCCGTGCGGGCCTTGGCTTGATTGGCCCTGCTGGTGGCCTGGTCGATGTAGAACTTCATCATACCCTGTTTCACGTCATCGGGAATACGGGCGAGAACATCAAGAGCGTCCTTGCCGTCGTCTCCAACCAGATGGTTGACAAGGGTCGCTGAGAACAGCGATGAGGGCTTGCGGATGACAAAGTCTTTGGTGATCTTGGCGATATGCTCGTTGACCTCATCGTACTTGGCCAAAACGGAGTCCTTCTCTTCATCCGTAGCGGTCTGAGGAAGAGCGCGGTACTCAGCGATGATCTCATTGACCTTCGCCCTGTCAGGAGCGCAAAGAGTCTCATATTCATTCTGATCCTTGTAGAAGGGAGAGCCGCCGAGGACTACGAGAGAGTCAAGACGTCCGCTGATTTTGGCATACTCGCCGGGAACGAACACGAGAGGAGCCTTCTTGCCGCTGACCGGGTCGACCAAAAGGAGGCCGCGGACAAACGATTCAGGGATCACGCAGGAGAACTTGCCACCTACTGCGCTGACATCGATAGAGCTAAGAGGATTCCTCTGGTCGGTGATGTCGTAGATTTCAACTTTCAATGAGTCACCACCCAAGCCTTCGAGCTGGCCGGAGATGACATTCTTCTTCGCGCAAGAGGCGAGAAGGAGCGGCAGAACAGCCGCAACAAGATAAAAGATTGTCTTTTTCATATCAGAAAATTGTTAAAGCTCGTATTATAAAATCATTCGGAAAAACAACCCAAAATGCTGGTTATGGGTGAAAATGCCGATCCGGAACTGGTGAAAGCGCCCATGTCGTAGGCTCCCCATCCAGAGCAGACCAAGCCGCTCTTGCTGTAAATGTCCGGTTTCCACTTTCCATCCACTTCCGGCTCCCAGTAGAACACACCCGCGCAAACCCCGGAGCCAAGGGCTTTCACAGAATTCATGAACGCTTTAATGCAAGCTCCGGCGTCGGAAGATGATGGCTTGACACCTACCTCGCAGACCATGACTTTGCATGACTGCTTGGCGGACAAGGTCTTTATACTTGAGATGGCGGCGGAATTCATCTCGCTCCAGGATTTCTTGCTGTCACTCATCGGGTAATGGGAGAGGCCGATAATGTCAAACTTGCCTCCAGCCTGCTTGAACTCCTTGAAGAACCAACCGTCATAGTCGCCGGCGCTTGCCGCATTGGAGATGTGCACAATGACTGGCGTGTCCGGAAACACTTGTTTCACAGCATCATAGCCCGCATTGCTGACCACCACGTAATCTGAATACCGAGCTGACCCGCTCTTGTTCTCCCAATCTATCTTTCCCGCAGGCCAGACCATGCCATTGTCAGTCTCGTTGCCGACCTGCACCCATGCGGGAATCACTCCAGCCGCTTTAAGGGCATTCAAGACAGTGACCGTATGGGAGGACACCGCGGACGCCACCTTAGACACATCGCCGGAATACGATGACCAGGCCGACGGGATGGTCTGCCGGCCCGGATCCGCGAATATGTCGCTATAGTGAAAATCCACCATAATCGCCATTCCCGCTGCCCTGGCCTGCTTGGCCATATTCACAAGATCCGCCTGTCCGCTCCAAGATGAACCACCGATTGGATTCACCCAGACTCTGAGCCTTATCGAGTTCATTCCCAAGTTCTTGAGGACCGGGAATATACCTTCGGCCCCTTTCCCGTCCTTGAAGGTGATTCCCTTGGAAAGCATCTCGGAAGCCCAGCTGATATCCGCACCCTTGGCGAATGAGACGCTCGTGACCGGATCAGGAACCACGACCTCTTCCTCGCTGGAAGGATCACCCTCACATCCGCATCCAGCCAAAGCTACGGAAAGCGCTACTAGCAGAAGATATGACAGGATCTTATTCATCAACTTGATGCACTTCCGGGAAAAGGCCGAAGAGCTCAGCGTCAATACGGTCCGTAATAATTTGGAAGTCCTCCGGACGGTTCTCAAACTTGATCTCGTCCACATTGACTATCAGGAGATGGCCGTCATATTCCTTGATCCAGTCCTCGTAACGCTTGTTAAGACCGGTCAGGTAGTCGATCCTGATGCTGCTCTCATAGTCCCTGCCCCTCTTCTGGATCTGGGCCACCAGGTTCGGAATAGAGGAACGAAGATAGATCAGGAGATCCGGCTTGCTCACGAGAGACATCATCAGGTCAAAGAGGTCGGAATAGTTCTCGAAATCCCTTGTGCTCATGAGCCCCATGGAGTGGAGGTTCGGAGCGAATATGCGGGCATCCTCGTAGATTGTCCTGTCCTGGATAATGACGTCATCACAGCGGGAAATGTCCACGACATCCTTGAACCTCTTGTTCAGAAAATAGATCTGGAGGTTGAAGGACCAGCGTTCCATGTCGGCATAGAAATCGGCCAGATAAGGATTGAAATCAACGGACTCGAACTTGGGGGTCCAACCGTAATGGGCTGCCAGCATCTTTGTCAATGTGGTCTTGCCACTACCTATGTTGCCTGCTATTGCTATGTGCATATCTTGATGATTTTTAATTATTTCTCCATTGGGAAGAGGCCGTATAACCCGGCATCAATCTTATCTGTGATGTACTCGAAATCCTCGGGACGGTTCTCAAAATCGAGATTGTCGGTCTCGATGGTCAGGACCTTGCCTTTATATTCCGAAATCCATTTGTCATACCGCTCGTTGAGTCCGGCCAGATAGTCAAGGCCGATGCTCTGCTCGTAATCCCGCCCCCTCTTCTGGATCTGCGCGACAAGATGAGGGATCGAGCACTTGAGATAGATCAGGAGATCCGGCATCCCGGCCATGGATGACATCACCCCGAAAAGGTCCATGTAGGTTTCATAGTCCCTCTTCGAGAGGTTGCCCATCGCATAGTTGTTGGCCACGAAAATGTAGACTCCCTCGTAGAGAGTCCTGTCCTGGATAATGACATCCGTGCTCTTGGATATTTCCAGGACATCCTTGAAACGTTGGGCAAGGAAATATGTCTCCAGGTTGTAGGACCACCTGGGAATATCTTTATAGTAATCCTCGAGATAAGGATTATAGGTGACGGACTCATATTTAGGAGTCCAGCCATAATGCCTCGCCAGCATTCTGGTCAGGGTAGTCTTCCCGCTGCCGATATTACCTGCTATTCCTATATGCATATCTCATCATTATCTTCCATTGTGTTCTCTTCCAACGACTCGTTGAATGGCTGCAGGAAAGGGTTCGTGGTCCTCTCGACGGCAATGGATGTGGCGGGACCGTGCCCTGGATAGACATCCACGTCGCCGGGTAGGAGCATTAGCTTGTCCATTATGCTCACGATCTCTTTGTCATAGTCTCCCCCTTCGACATCCGTGCGCCCGATCGAGCCGGCGAAAAGCGTGTCTCCGCTCAGAAGGATCTTGGCTTGCTCACTGTAGAAGCATACGCAACCGGGGGTGTGGCCAGGGGTGGGGATGACTTCGAAGGGGGGAGAATTGTCATCCTGAGCGAAGCGAAGGATCTGTCCATCAACCAGTTCCCTTGTCTCAAACGACATGTCAGGCCGTCTCAGTCCAAACCCCTGGGTCAAGTCGTTATTGCTTCCGATCGTTACCCCGTCAAGCGGAGAAAGATACACCGGGATGGAATACTTCCTGCTCAACTCGGCCACTCCGAAGATGTGGTCAAAATGGCCGTGAGTGAGCCATATAGCCCTTGGGACAAGCCCTTTGGAGGATATGAACCCCGTCAGGGCGCTGACCTCAGAGGGCTCATAACAGCCCGGATCAACGATGACACAATCGTCCGATCCTCCCCAGAGAAGGTAGCAGTTCTCCCGGAAAGGATTGAAGCAAAAACACTTGATGTTGACACGATCCATTCCCACAAATTTACTGAAATAATCGTAAATTTCATCTACCTTTGCAGATAATGAGTGACAACAAAAAAGAATACATCGAGGTAAGGCGCGCTGAGGCGCATAACCTGGCGGGAGTCAACGTTGACATCCCGAGGGGAGAATTCGTGGTCGTGACAGGTCTCAGCGGAAGCGGAAAATCCTCCCTCGCGTTCGACACCATTTATGCCGAAGGCCAAAGACGCTATATGGACACCCTTTCCACTTATGCCAAGCATTTTATGGGCATACTGGAGAAACCAGAGGTGGAGAGCATCGACGGCTTGAGCCCTATCATCGCGATCGAGCAAAAAACCACCGGAAACAATCCGCGTTCCACCGTGGGCACGATCACGGAAATATATGACTTCCTGCGTCTTCTCTATGCCCGCGCCTCAAGGGCATATTCCCCAACCACAGGGAAGGAGATGGTCCGCTACACAGATGAGCAGATCGTGGATCTGATCATGGATGGCTACAAAGGCAAGCGATGCTATCTGCTGGCGCCGTTGGTGAGAGGAAGGAAGGGACATTACAGGGAACTCTTCGACCAGCTCCGCAGACGAGGCTACACTGAAGTCCGCGTCGACGGTGAGATAATGCCTCTGGCGGAAGTGGAGGCCCTGGACCGCTACAAAGGCCACTTCATAGAACTCGTTGTGGACAAGCTTAAGCCAGTGGAAGGCGACACCAAGCGGGTGCGCGACTCCGTCATGACCGCCCTCAACTTAGGCAAAGGGTCGGTGGCGATGCTCGAGAGCGGCGACGACAAGCTCCGCCATTTCTCAAAGCACCTGGTGGATCCGGAATCCGGCCTTTCCCTCCAGGAGCCGGCGCCTCACTCATTCTCATTCAACTCCCCGGAAGGTTACTGTCCTCACTGCAAAGGCCTTGGGATGATCGTGGATGTCAATATGGACACCATCATCCCCGACAGGAGCGTCTCCATCGCCGACGGAGGTATAGTCCCGCTCGGGAAGGTCCGGGAGACGAGGAAGTTCGACGTGATCAGGTCAATAGCCCGGAAATATAATTTCTCACTTTATGATCCGATAGCGACCATTCCCGACGAGGCGGTCTCACTTATCATATTCGGAAGCGAGGAAATGTTCAGGATCGGAGAAGGCAATCTCTCGGAGATGGTGACTTTCGAAGGTGTTGTGGATGACATCGACGATAAGATCGTCTGCCCGGTCTGCCACGGCACTCGCCTCAACCAGAACACCAATTGTTTCAAGATAGACGGGAAGACTATCTCCGAGGTCGCCGCGATGGAGATGACAGAGCTCAGGAGCTGGCTGAAATCACTTCCGGGAAAGCTCAACGAAAGGGAGAACAACATCGCCAAGGACATCCTAAAGGAGCTGGATGACAGGGTCAGGTTCATGCTCGACGTGGGTCTGGACTATCTTTCCCTCGACCGCCCTACAGGATCCCTTTCCGGAGGAGAGAGCCAGAGGATCCGGCTCGCCACACAGATCGGCTCAAAGCTGGTCGGGGTCCTTTATATTCTCGACGAGCCTTCGATCGGGCTTCACCAAAGGGACAACAGGAAATTGATCGCCTCTTTGAAAGAACTCCGGGACGAGGGGAATTCCGTCATGGTCGTCGAGCACGACATGGAAACCATGATGAGCGCCGACTGGCTGGTCGACGTGGGTCCGGGCGCCGGAGAGAAAGGCGGACGGATCTGCCTCAGCGCCCCGCTGAAGGCCTTGATGGCATATTCACCGGAGAAAAAGAAGATTCCTCCGTTTGTCGATAAGGAGACCGCCAGGCATTGCGTTTTCGGCGAGTCTCTCACGCTGGATTACCTCCAGGGCAAGAGGAGCATTGGCGTACCGCCTCAAAGGCGCAAGGGTAATGGATTGACTCTCAGGCTGACAGGCGCAAAAGGGAACAACCTGAAGAACGTTGACATCACATTCCCGCTGGGATGTCTTATCGGCGTGGCTGGAGTCAGCGGAAGCGGAAAGTCTTCCCTGATCAACGAGACCTTGATGCCTATCCTGAAGAACAAGCTTCATAGGGCGAAACTGCGTCCGCTCCCCTATGGAACGATCGAGGGCATTAAGAATATTGACAAGCTCATCGAGATAGACCAAAGCCCCATCGGGCGTTCACCGAGATCCAACCCGGCCACTTTCACCGGGGTTATGAGCGACATCAGGAACCTGTTCGAGGACACCCCGGACGCGAAGGTCAGAGGCTTCAAGGCGGGAAGGTTCTCCTTCAATGTTCCCGGAGGAAGGTGCGAGGCTTGCAACGGGGCCGGAATCAAGATCATCGAGATGAACTTCCTGCCTTCGGTCCATGTGGTCTGCGACGAGTGCCGGGGACGCCGTTACAAGGAAGACACCCTGGCCGTGCGTTACAAGGGCAAGAATATCAATGATGTCCTCGAGATGCCGATCAGCGAGGCTTACGAGTTCTTCAGGCCTATTCCATCCATTGCCAGAAAATTGAAAGCCTTGGTGGACGTGGGCCTCGGATATGTCCATCTTGGACAGAGCGCCGTGACCCTTTCAGGAGGCGAGAGCCAAAGGATGAAACTCGCCGCGGAGCTATTCCGCAAGGCGACCGGAAACACATTGTACATCCTGGACGAACCGACCACAGGACTGCATTTCGAAGACATCAAGGTTTTGCTGGAAGTACTTCAGGAGATTGTGGATCAAGGCAATACGGTGATAATCATCGAGCACAATCTGGACATCCTCAAGAGCGTTGACTATATCTTCGACCTGGGACCTGACGGTGGCAAGAAAGGAGGCTATATTGTCGCCCAGGGCACACCAGAAGAATTGGCCGATGATCCGAACTCGGTCACCGGCCAATACCTTAAAGAAGTTCTGGGCTGATCCTTACCAGGCGAGAGCCGAGGCTCCGAGGATAGCCGCGTCAGATTCCTTGAGAGAGGAATAGACGAGCTTCACCTTGCCTCTCCAAAGAGGAAGGACATTGGCGTTCATCGCCTTCTCAATAGGCTCTGTGAGGAACTCCTTACTCTTCGCCATTCCACCGAACAGCACGATCGCCTCGGGGGATGAGAACTCGATGAAGTCAGCGAAAGCCATTCCGAGCATCGTTCCGGTGTAGTCAAACAGCTTGAGAGCGATCTCATCTCCTTCCTTGGCGGCCTCGTAGATGTCCTTGGCGGTGATCTTGTCAAGGCGCCTCAACAAAGAGGGCTGGTCGGTCATATCCAACCACTCGCGGGCTGTCCTGGCGATACCGATAGCGGAGCAGTAAGCCTCAAGGCAACCGTTCTTTCCGCAGTTGCACAGACGGCCGTTGTTACGAACCAGCGTGGTGTGGCCGAGCTCGCCAGCAAAACCATCGTGTCCGTAGACCATCTCTCCGTTGACGACGATACCACTGCCGACTCCGGTTCCGAGGGTGATCATGATGAAATTCTTCATTCCCCTGGCGGCACCGTAGGTCATCTCACCCATGGCGGCGGCGTTGGCGTCATTGGTGAGCGTGACAGGGATCCCGCCCATCGCCTCCTTGAGAAGCTCCGCGAAATGGATAGCTCCGGAACGTCCCCAGGAAAGGTTGACGGCGTTCTCTATGTCACCGGTGTAATAGTTGGCGTTAGGAGCGCCGACACCGATTCCGCGGATCTTGCCTTCAGCGTCAGCCTCGGCGATCAGCTTCTTGAGAGCCTCGGCCAATTCAGCGATATAGGGCTCCACGGTGTCATGGTTGTCCGTTCTGATAACAGTCTGTGAGACAACTGTTCCTCTGGTGTCAACTATTCCGCACTTTGTGGTCTGTCCGCCGACATCAATACCTATAACAAGATTCTGGTCAAAATTTTCCATATTATTACTCTTATTTTAATAAATGATGCCCGGTCTTAGGCCGGGCATGACATTATTAGTCAACAGGGATGTCTTTGTTCACGTTCTTGCAACCGACAAGGGCGTAGTAGAGCAGGTAGCAGAGCATCGCGATGACGAGCCAGTAGCTGTTCATGTAGCCGGCGGGACCCTTAGCGATGAGCTCCTGGATGAAAGGCATGATACCACCACCCACGACGAGCATCATGAATATTCCGGAAGCGGCCTCCGTGTACTTGCCAAGTCCCTCGACAGCGAGGTTGAAGATCGCTCCCCACATGACGGAGGTGCAAAGACCGCAAAGGACGAGGAGCAAGCAGCTCAGAGGAACCTGGAACATGGCGAAACCATCCGCGGCGCTGTAGCCGGGCATGTTGACGGTGACAGTCTTGGGGATGAAGATGGCGATGAGCACGAGAACGATAGCGACTGAGCAGACGCTGATCATCTGGGTCCTGGTGCTGACCTTGCCGGAGATAAAGGTGCTGCACATACGGCCGACCATCATCAGAAGCCAGTAGATAGCGGCGATAGCGCCTCCGATAGCGGCTCCGTTGACAGCGATGCCGGCTCCCTTGGAGGAAGCGTCAGCAAGGAAGAAGTTCACCTGGGAAGGGATACCGATCTCAATACCGACATAGAAGAAGATGGCGATGGCGCCGAGCACGAAGTGACGGAAGTTCCAGGCGCTGTGCTCATAAACCGTAGCGTTGCGCTCCTTGGCGGGCTCGGGGATCTTAACGAGGGAAATGATCACGAAAGCGATCGCGAACACACCCATGGCGATGAAGAGCAGAGGGGCCACATCGGACATCGAGGTGCTGGAAGTGACCGTACCGATGAGGGCTCCGACAAGCAGAGGGGTGAGGGTTCCGGTCAGGGAGTTCAGCGTACCACCGATCTGGATGTACTGGTTGCCCTTGTTACCGCCACCACCGAGGATGTTGAGCATCGGATTGACCACAGTGTTCAGCATGCAGACACAGAATCCGCAGACGAAAGCACCGAGCAGGTAGACATAGATCGCCGATCCGCTACCGCCAAGTTTGCTGGAGATCCACTGGATAACGATGCCGATAAAACCGGTAGCCAGAGCGACGAGGGTCGTGTTCTTGTAACCGATCTTGAGGAGCATCTTACCCGCCGGGATACCCATGAAGAGGTAAGCGGCGAAGTTCATCAGGTTACCCGCCATCTTGGACCAGGGATACTGGTTGCCCCAGATGTTTCCGAAAGGAGCGGCCATGTTGGTAACGAAGGAAATCATCGCGAAGATGAAGCACATCGTCACAATAGCCACCATGTTAGTTTTTTTCTTTTCCATGCGATGTTTGTTTTATTGTTGTTAGTTTAATGTGTCAATTGAAGCGGATTACACAAAGCTACAAAAAAAAGACGAATCTTCTACTCCCGCGGAGCCAATTCTTTAATAAAAATAGCCGGCGCTTTCCCCAAAACGCCGGCCAGTTGTATATAAAACGAACTTAACAAATAGACAACAAAAAGAACTTTTGTCTGTCTGGGAGCAAAGGTATAAAGATTTTTCGAAAAGCCAAATTAATTACCGTAAATTTTTAAAACGATTTTGGTTAAAAATTATTAAAAAAAATCGTTTAAACTTTTTAAGTTATTAAATTATCAGCTATTGCGATACTCCGACGGAGTCATCCCTGTCTGGGCCTTGAAGAACTTGAAAAAGACCGATGAACTCACGAAATTCAATTTGAAGACAATTTCCTTAACGCTGTCATCGGTGTATTTGAGCATACTCTTGGCCTCCTGTATGACAAACGCGTTGATCCATTCGGGAGCGGACCGGCCGCTGACATCCTTGATCAGTTTGGAGAGGTACTTGGGGGTCATGCCCAGACGATCGGCGTAGAATGACATGTTTCTCTCCGAGGTGTGATATTCAGAGACAAGGGACATGAAGCGCTCAAAGAGCATGTTGAGCCTGGTCTGCTGCCCCTTCAGAGAGGAATCGGAGGCATCGCTGGAATCATTTATTATCCCTGCCATCACGTGAAGGAGCGATTCCACGAGCGGCTTGACGGATTCCATCTTTGTCGAGATGTCGGAAGCAAGAATGTCCTTCAACAGATGGAAATACTTGGAGCAGAATGACATCTGATCCTTGTTGACCATTATTCTCGGATCATAGAAAAACATTATCCTCGACTCGAAAAACTTTGAGAAATCGAATTTAATGTCCGAGATGAACTGTCTGGAGAGAGCCAACACCACGAATCTCCCGTTAAGAGTCTTCCCACCTTCCATTTGCCCGACTTTAAGAATATAGCCGGGAATACAAAGGACAACGGTGTTGTCCTCTATGTGATACTTGCGGAGATTGATCTCAATGTCAAATCCCCCTTTTTCACAGAAAATAGCAAGAAACGCATCCGCATGAAACGGACTGTCAATAAAGGATCCGGAATAGCTGCTCCTGACATAAACCAGCAGGAAATCATTACCCAAGCGGATGTCTTCCCCAGGAGGCAAAAACTTACGGATCTGCTCAAAACCGATACTCTGTAATGTGTCCCTCATGCCTCATCACATTATTTCATATAACAATATCATCATTTTTTATGAAGAACCACAACATGTGATTCCGAAATTCGACCTTTTGACACTAGAATAGACCAAAAGGATATTTTTTTATGGAAAGATGGCAACCTCTTTGCAGCATAGGCCGACGCATTTGATAACAAAAAGACAATAATAGATATGAGAAAGTTGATTTTCACTATCACGGCACTGGTGGTTCTTTTCCCCACCGGAGTCTCAGCACAAAGGGTGCTGACCCTGGATGAATGCCGTGAGATGGCCGTGGAGGGAGACCGGTCCCTGCAACAGGCCAGGACAAAAATTGAGATGGCAGGCTACGACAGGAAGATAGCCTTTGCCAACTATCTTCCGAATGTGTCGGGGACAGGTGCTTACCTGCATAATCCCAACGACGTGTCAATCATAAGCGACAACGCCTCCGCCACTTTACGGAACGCCGGTACGACAATCCACGAGCTATCGCAAGGCTATCAGCAGCAGGTCATGGCGGACCTCACGGCCTACATCCAGAATCTGGCCGCCACGGATCCGGCAAGCGCCATGAAGTACATGAGGCTGATGCAGGATCCCCTTCTCCAGACGGCGATCGCGAAAATCTCGGCCACCGACATGTCGGAAGCCATCAACTCCATTGGACGGGAGATTGACGACGCTTTGCACCCGGACCTCGATAACATCCTGGTCGGTGGCGTGACAGTCCAGCAGCCCATATTCATGGGAGGCAAGATCATCGCCGCCAACCATATTGCCAAATTGGCAGAACAGCTGTCAGAGGCCAGATATGACCAGCAATACCAGCAGACAATAGTAGACGTGGACCAGGCATACTGGCAGATTGTCTCGATCGCCGGGAAGAAAAGACTCGCTGAGTCATACGCCGAGCTGCTTCACAACATGGAGCGCGATGTTGAGATCTCCGTCAAGGAAGGTGTGGCCACAGAGTCCGACGCCCTCCAGATTAAAGTGAAGGCTAACGAGGCCGACATGTTGAAGACGAAGTCAGAGAACGGACTGACTCTTGCCAAGATGCTGCTTTGCAAGAGGATAGGCCTCGATCTCGGAACAGATATCGTCCTTGCCGACGAACGCCTCGACGAGGTGCCGATGGCCAAGATCGGTTCAGACAAGAGCCTCGAGGAGATCTACGAGGACAGGCCTGAGACGCGCAGCCTTGAGCTCGCGTCGAAGATCTACGACGGAAAAGTCGCGGTCGCTAGGGCTGACATGCTCCCCAAAGTCGCGGCGATGGGCGGATACATGATGTCCAACCCCAGCGTGATGAACGGAGTCGAGAATAAATGGAACGGCTACTGGGGTGTCGGAGTCGTTGTGAATGTCCCGATATTCCACGGATTCGAGGCTCTCAACAAGACAAGGAAAGCGAAAGCGGAGGCGACTCTCTACCGCTCACAGCTGGAAGACGCCAAAGAGCTGATCAATCTCCAGGTCACACAGTTGCGGAAACAAGAGTCCGAGTCGCTGGAGAAACTGAACATGGCGAAAAGCAACCTTTCAAGCGCTGAAGAGAACCTCAGGACCGCGACGATCGGATTCAACGAGGGTGTCATTGACGCCAACACCGCCCTGGGAGCCCACACCGCCTGGCTTCAGGCCCGTTCGGAATACATCGACGCCGGAATAGAGCTGCAGATGCTCGCCGCCAACCTCGACAAGGCTGAAGGCAACCACAAGTCTGTCAAATAATAAGGAAATAATAAAAAGATCAATACAATGGAAAAGCAGAAGAAAAGCTACAATTTGGTGATCGGGATAGCCGCGCTTATCGCTATCATATTGATAATAGCTATAATAGGTTATTTCGTTTCGAAGCCTAAACCCCTTGTGATCCAGGGTGAGGCAGAGGCAAGCGAGTACAGGGTGTCCGGCAAGGTTCCGGGCAGGATTGAGGAATTGTATGTGAAAGAAGGACAGAGGGTCCACAAGGGCGACACGATCGCCTTCATCGACTCCCCCGAGGTCAGGGCCAAGCTCATCCAGGCCAACGCCGCGAAGAGCGCCGCTACAGCTCAAAGCGACAAAGCCCGCCACGGAGCCCGCTCGGAGCAGATCCAGGGCGCTTACCAACTCTGGCAGCAGGCCATCGTCCAGGAGGATGTCCTGAGGAAGTCGCTCGACAGGGTAGAGAAACTATATGACCAGAAAGTCATCCCCGCCCAGAAATACGACGAGACAAAGGCGAAATATGACGCCGCTGTCGCCCAGACAAAGGCCGCGAAGAGCCAGTATGACATGGCTGTGAGCGGAGCCAGAAGGGAGGACAAGGCAGCTGCCCAGGCCCTTGTCGAGCAAGCTTCTGGAGCTGTGCAGGAGGTCGAATCTTACCTTGGTGAGCTCTACTTGACCTCCCCCGCCGACGGAATTATCTCCGCCACCTATCCCAAGGTGGGAGAGCTTGTCGGGCAAGGGTCTCCTGTGGCGAGCGTGATCGACACCGATGACATCTGGTTCACCTTCAATGTCAGGGAGGATTACCTCCACGGGATGACCGAAGGCGACAAAGTGACAGTAGTGATCCCGGCCCTCGACGGTAAAGAGATCACGGCTACCGTGAACTACATCGCCGTACGCGAGTCCTACGCCACCTGGAAGGCCACGAAAGAGACCGGTCTTTATGACGCCAAGACCTTCGAGGTCAGGGCAGTTCCAGACGCTCCGATTGAGAAAGTACGTCCTGGGATGTCCGCGATAATCAAACAGAAATAAAAGAATATCAAGATAATGAACAACTGGCAAAGGATACTTTCGGTCGCCCGGAGAGAGCTCAGGATTGTGAGGAACCGTCCTCTATATTTCATGGGCTCCGTAGGTGTGATCGCTTTCTGCGCCATCTTCTTCCTGACATTCCTGGACCATGGTTTGCCCGATGACATCCCGATCGGGGTGGTCGACGAGGATTATTCCACGACTTCCAGGAATTTCTGCCAGCAATTGGACGCCACCCAGCTGGGAAAGGTCGTCCATTATGACAGCTACTCCAGCGCGAGGGAAGACATGACCAGCGGGAAGATCGCCGCTGTATGCGTCATTCCCGAGGGAATGAATGAGAATATACAAGCTTTCCGGCAGCCGAAAATCACATTTTACGTCAACGGGTTGTATTTCGTGAGCGGAGCGCTCGCATGGAAAGACCTACTGACAATGGTGAACCTGACGAACGGCGCCGTACAGAGGGAATTTTTGAGAGCTAAGGGCTACAATGACAGCCAGATAATGGGAATGATCCGCCCGATCGACATCGACACGCACCAGATCGGCAACGTCACGACCAACTACAACTACTACCTGAGCGGGATCCTCCTGCCGGGAGTTTTGGAAATGATTGTCATCCTGGTCCTTATATATTCCCTGGGAGCGGAATTGAAGTTCGGGACCTCCAGGCATCTCATGGAGACTTCAGGCCATTCGATCGTGACAGCGCTCGCAGGTAAATTGATGGTATGGACCGTTGTCTTCTCCGCTATCGGCTTCGTCCTCATAATGCTGCTTTACCACTGGCTCCATTTCCCGATAAACGGCAGCATATTCAACATGTTCATCGCGATGTTCCTGATGGTTTTCGCCAGCGAGGCCATAGCCATATTCATACTCGAGATGCTGCCTGTCCCGAGGCTCGCGTTGAGCGTCGGCGCCCTTTACAGCGTGCTTGGATTCTCTCTATCAGGTTTCACCCTGCCATTGGAAGCCATGCCGCCGTACATCCAGGGACTCGCCTCGATGTTCCCGCTCAGGCATTATTACCTTTTCTATGTCCAGGAAGTGATCTTCGGAGCCGGATTCGCCGGATGGTGGAAAGAAGTTATCTACCTTCTTGTGTTCCTGTTTGTTCCGCTGATCGGCCTGGAAAGGCTTAAAAAAGCTTATATCCATCAGAATTTCCCTAAAGAATAAGACCATGGCAAAAGAAGGATTCATAAAAACTTGGCTTCGGGACTGGTGGGACATTTTCTGCCACGAGCTGAAGCAGATATTCTCGGACGGAGGAGTTCTCCTGATCTTCTTCGTCGCCGGACTGGCTTATCCGCTGTTGTATAATGTCGTGTATCTCAACGGTATACTTTCAGACACTCCTGTCGCCGTGGTCGATGACGCGGATTGTTCCGACAGCCGGAGGTTCATCCGGGAGATAGACGCCACCAGGGAAGTTGAAGTGGCCGCAAAATGCGTGAATATGGCTGAGGCTGAACAGCTTATGAGGGAAAGGAAAGTCAACGGGATAGTGTATTTCCCGAGGGATTTCGGCGAGAAACTGGCCCGGAACAAGACCGCGAAACTGTCGCTCTACGCCGACATGAGCAGTTTCCTGTATTACAAGAACGCCATGATCGCCACCAATTTCGTCATGCTGCACGAGATCGGACAGATCCAGATGGAGAGATATTCCCTGGCCGGAATGACGGAACAGGACGCGTCGCAGGTCATCAAGCCGGTGGGCTACGAGGACAACAATCCCTTCAACAGGGCCTTCAACTACAGTTTCTTCCTCATTTCGGCTATCCTGATGATCATCATCCAGCAGACAATGTTCTACGGAATGTCGCTGCTCGTCGGGACCCAGAGAGAGAGGAATCACAGTTTCGCGTCCCTCCCCGACAAACTTGAGGGTCATGGAATGGTCCGGGTAGTCCTGGGGCGAGGAGGAGCGTACTGGCTTCTATACCTCGGTATCGGAATGTACATCGCCTTTATAGTTCCGGCGATATTCGGATTGCCGCAAAGGGGACAGTTCTGGGACATCATGGCGATGTTGCTGTTCTTCATCACGGATTGCGTGTTCTTCAGCATGACCTGGAGCACGTTGATAACAAGAAGGGAATCCGTATTCCTCCTGTTCCTGGCGATGTCTCCTATATGCTTGTTCCTCACCGGATGCTCCTGGCCCACAGTGGCTTTCCCGGGATTCTGGAAAGCGTTCTCCTACATATTCCCTTCAACATTCGGTGTGCAGGGTTATATCAACTTAAGCACGGCCGGAGGGGACATCACCGCGGCGGGATCGCAGATGAGAATCATGATCCTGCAGACTATTATTTATTTCGGTGCCGCCTGCGCTTGCATATTCGCCGAGAACTGGGTCATCCGCCACAAAGAGGAAATCCGGGAGAAAAGAGACGAGCTGGCCAGGAAAGCTGGAATCGACAAGGCGGAAGACGCCCGGATCATCGCTGGGAAATAGCGGGTTACAATCCGAGTTCCTCGGCTTTCGCGAGCATCTCGGAATTGCCGGAGACTTCCAACTTCCCGTAAATACGATATTTGTGATTGCTGACAGTGCGAGGCGAAAGGCAGAGCTTGTCAGCAATCTGTTTATCCGAGAGACCATCTTTGCTAAGGGAGATGATTTCCAGTTCCCTGGCGCTTAAGCCTTTGGTACCCAAAGACTTCTTGCGAGAAATCATGAGGTCGGAAATATAGTTCACGACAGTCGGATCCATCGGCTCATCTCCTTCCGAGAGACTGGCGCAACGCTCCCTGATCTCGTCCTCGCTCATCGTGGGCCATTTGCGGATGAAATCAAGGGTCTGGCTATCCTTGATTCCCGCAAGAGCAGGATCGTACAAGTCTTTCGCTATGATAGCGAAAAGCATCTCGCGGCTTCGGGCGATAGACTGGATACTCTTGTTCTTCCGGGAAATCTGTCGGTTGAGACTGATGAACTGAATTATAGCCGCGATGGCCAGGAGAAGGAATACGCCCAGCAGGGACGCGAGCGCTGTCCGTGACTTGATCTGACGATCCTTGAGGTCAGTCTGATACTCAGTTTGAAGGTCCTGAAGGATGTCGTCACCCTTCTGCCGCATATACATCTGCATGTAGTACGAATAATTCTGATGGGCCTCGGTTGCTTTGGGGACATCCCTCTTCTTGAGATAGAGGTTTGCCAGATGGTCATACAATTGGTAACGCTTAAGATAGTCATTATCAGGGGAATCCTCCAACGCCCGGGTACAATAGGCAATTGCCTCTTCGGTCTTGTCTCCTTGGCGCAAGAACCGCATCCGGGTAGAAAGGGCACGAGCTGACTGCCTTGCGGAGTCAATATCTTCAGCCTTCTCAAGCCACTGCCCAGCCTTGGCATAAAGATCCTTGTCAAGGGTATCATTGAAGCGGTTCTTATTGACATACAACTCGCATAAGAAATAGCAAGCCTCAATAGATATACCTCTCCAGTCATTCGGCTCCGAGATTCCCAATGTTTCCTCAAGGTAACTGATCCCTTCGTCATCCCGGTTGAATTCGGCGGAAATCGTTGAGTAAGAGCATATCTTTCCTTTCAGAAGAAGAGCGGCGGCACGGATCGAATCGTCTCTCTCGCGGACTGCCATGCTCTCCGCCGCCTGGGCATGCTCCCATGAAAGGGAGTCCCGGCTTGTCTGGAGGAACAACTTGGACAATGTCAGATGCGCTTTTGCTTGCATTAAGCGGTCTCCCCGCATGGCCTCTGATTTTTTCAGAGCATCGAAAGCCAGACCGACGGCCTCATCATAACGAGACTGGGAAGTCAGTCTCTCAGCCTCGGCGAGGAGGTCGGAAACCTGCCGGTCTTGCCTTATCTCGACATGCTTCGAGCAGGAAAGGCCTGTCATGAGCAACAGGATAACGAGGATGGCGAAAGAGTATCTACTTACCATGGGCATGAGTAACAAGTTTTTCGTAAAAGTAGCAAAAAACGGCCATACAGCCCAAATTATTACTCATATCAATACTCATCTTGAGTAAAATGAGTAAAACTACTCAACCAAAAAACAAGAAATATACTCATCTTGCAATCAGCAAAAACAGACGTTTACTCCTTGACCTGAAGAAGAGGCTATTCACTTTTACTGACCTATAAAAGACTATTCAGCTTAAAAGAAGCGGTCGTGGCGCCCGGGCCCCGACCGCTTCATTCTAGCGGATCAAACTCTATTATGGAGTCTTCCTGTTTATGGCGTCGTATTTCGCGAAGTCCTCGTAGGTGCCGGTCCAGTCTTTGCCAAAAGCGAGTTTGTGGATCCTGTACCAGATGGTATAACGCGATGGGGCGTTAAAAGAGCCGAAGTTGTTATTCTTCATTATGCTGTTCTCAGTCGGACGCCATACACCATATTGGTAAGTGTAGCCTCCCTCAATTACTCCAACCTCGTCCTTGTAACGATCATCGGCGAGGAACCACGACCACTTTATTTTAGCGGGATCCGGAGTCAGGTCTATATTAGAGTACCATCCGTGAGGTGAATTAGCGTTAATCCTGTCCTTATCCATAGATGAGAGGGTCCCGGAATAATTATACTCATCCGCCAGTTTGGCGAACCCGTGACCACCCGCCTCGTGTTGGATCACCGGAATGGTATTATCAAAAGAATCATCCAGTTTTAAGAAAAACGCCACACTGTTGCCGCTGGCATAATCCCGCCCAGCCCAATCTTCCGGCTCGTGCATCGAGCAAGTTCCAGCCATACGAATTTCGGAATAATCTTGGTTAACGCAGACAACCACCAGCACCTCATCCATTCTCTTCGGATCTTTCACTGCTTTGAGAGCCAGGTCAAAGCATTTGGACTCATTACCAGTGATAGCCGTACCTGTTAGTGGAGTTGAGCCAAGGCTCTGACCTCCGAGCTCATATCCCTCGGCAGACGAGACAGTTGTCACGAAATAGATATTGAACAAGTGGCGGAACGACTTATATGGCTCTACATCAAAGAAACCTTCGGCGCATGCCTTCATATCGTTAAAATATAAGCCGCTTTCCACCTGCCGGTCAGAGTAAGCGTCTCCCATAAAGACGACATCAATCCCATTCCCTTCCGTAGCCTTCTGATACACAGTCACTTCTCCCTCCTTGGAATAGTCAGTGGATATGTAGTATTCCGGCGTGGGCAGATCATCGTACTCATAAGGCTTCATAATACCCCAATAATCTTTCCATCCACTGTTGGTGGTGTATAGATTAAATGACTGGGATGGAACATAAAACTTTAGCGCGGACGCCTCCAAAGTCTGGTTGTCCGTGTACGAAGGAGGAATGATGCCGCGGAAATACACTTCCTCCAATCCTGTGTCATACATAAACGGGTTACACCCGATGGATTTCAAGTTGGCAGACAAAACCACTTTCTTGAGCGCTTTGCAATTCTCGAAAACATAATCTCCGAACTCCGTCACATTGTCCCCCATAGTGACTGATTTCAAGGTATGTCTATTGGCGAAGAGCTCAGATCCCAAAGCCGTGACGTCGTCAGGAACCACATAGTCATCATCAATGATCGGAACCAGGAACATCAACTTTCCGGCAGCGTTTTTATATCCCTTATGATCCGTGGTGGCGTATTTGCCATTCACAGACTCGAGATTATCACAACCCTGGAATGCGAAACCATTAATCTGAAAAAGGGATTCAGGGAAAGCGATACTCTTGAGTTTCATACAGTTGGAAAAAGCATAATTTTCTATGCAAGTAATCCCTTCCGGAATCTCATACGATGTGTCGTCCTTCCCCGCGAAGAAATAAATCGTGTTCGGGAAACGAGCGTCAGGGTCATAGATGTATTTCCTGTCAGCGGAGATAAAGTGGGTGTTATCTCCAAGAAGATTCTTCAAATTGTCACATTCCAGGAAGGCATAGGGATGGATGGAGATGACTGAAGAGGGTATCGTGACGCTTTCCAAGCTTGAGTTAGCGAAACTAAACTCTTCCAAATACTTGACACCAGAAGGAATGACAACCGATTTAACGCCCTGGGCATAAGCGAAAGCATATCTCTCTATTTTAGTGATTCCTGATGGAATCTCGTAGGAATCAATTCCAGCGGGAGCGAAAGCGACCAGTGATTCACCGAAGATAACACATCGCCCGTCCTCATAGACATGAGCGCCGGTAAACTTTTCCAAAGTGGGACAAGCCGAGAGACAACTATTAATACTATTAATATTGGCCGGCACCCTGAATTCCTTGATATTGTACCCAAAATAAAAAGCCAATTCCTCAATTGTCTCAACACAATCAGGCAGAAGCAGTCCGGTAACTCTCGAACAATCTGAATAATCTTTGGAAAGGACATCAAACAGTGTGATAGGACCGCTGTAACTGATCACTCCATATCCATTGTTATAATTGTTGGATTGGGGTATAGACGATCCCTGAATATTCAAATTATTCAGCGGCTTGTTATCAGAAGTGGTGTACCATATCTCATTAGACGGAGGCACTTGTCCTTCGGGGAAACCTTCCTTCACTACTGTGACCGTGCAGGTGGCCGTTTTGCCGCCAGCCGTCACGGTGATTGTTGCCGTACCCGCTTTCAAGCCCTTGATCATACCGTTTGAGACAGCGACAACGCTGGCGTCAGAACTGGACCAGGTGATTTTCGGATCAGTCGCATTGGAAGGAGACACCGTCGCGTCAAGCTTGAATGTCTCATCAATGGAAAGGGACAGTGAAGTCTTGTTAAGGGAGACTCCAGTGACCGCCTCCGTAGTCGGAGTTGACGGAGTTGTCGGAGTTGACGGTTTGTTCGGCAGCGGTTCTTCTTTCGGTGAACAGGCGGACATGACAAAGACAATCGGCAATGCCAAGAGAAGGATCCGGGACAGTTTCATCATAATTATCAAATGTTAAAGGGCTTGTTTTTCCCAAATATACTCTAAAGGAACCAAAAAAACAAAACCGGCTTCAGAACAATTCTGAAGCCGGTTCGTGTGCGGTAGGTGAGAGTCGAACTCACACGGGCTAGTGCCCACTACCCCCTCAAAGTAGCGTGTATACCATTTCACCACTACCGCAGGTATATTTCCCCGTGATTCGGGACTGCAAAATTATACAATATTCCTGAAATACCAAAATTTTTTCGCGATTTAATATTTATTCGTATCTTTGCACGCTCCCACGAGCTGGGAGCGAAAAGGTTTAATTAATTTATTTTAAAACAGATTCACAATGGCTGTTAAAATCAGACTTCAGCGCCATGGAAAGAAGAATTTCGCATTCTTCCACATTGTCGTGGCCGATTCCCGCGCACCTCGCGACGGACGTTTCATCGAGCAACTTGGCTCCTACAACCCCAACACCAACCCTGCCACCATCATTCTTGACGGTGAGAAGGCTCTCGCTTGGCTCAATGTAGGTGCCCAGCCCACTCTCGTTACCCGCAGGATCCTCTCATACGAGGGTGTCCTTCTCCGCAAGCACCTTCAGAAAGGTGTTGAGAAAGGCGCTTTGACCCAGGAGCAGGCAGACCAGAAATGGAATGACTGGAAGGCTCAGAGGGATGCCAAGATCAAAGCCAAGAAGGAAGGCCTCGTCAAGGATGCCGCCGAAAAGGTGAAAGCCGCTGTCGCGGCCGAGAAGAAGGTCAACGAGGAAAGGGCCGCTGCTCTTGCTAAGAAGGCCGAGGAACTCGCTGAGGCTCAGCGCAAAGCCGCTGAAGAGGCTGCCGCAAAGGCCGCCGAGGAAGCCGGAGAGGCAACCGAGGAGACCGCTGAGGCTTAATGAGATGTCCGGGGCTCCTTCAGATCTTCTGCGGATAGCCCGGGTACTGAAGTCCTACGGTACCGAAGGGGAAATCCTCGTGGGTTTCCGCGACCGGAATCCGGAAGACTTGAATCTCAAGGAACCGGTGTTCATCATCTTCGATGGACTGCCGGTTCCCTTTTTTATCGAATCATTCAAAGGAAAAGGATCATCAAAGGCTCTCCTTCGTCTGACAGGAGTGAGTGATCTCGCTGACGCTGAAGAACTTGTGGGAAGTGAGATCCTTGCGAGCAGATCTTCCCTATCAGGAGAAGATGACGAGGATGGAGAGCTATCCCTCGACGACTTCATAGGATGGTCATTGAGAGACGGCGACGGGAACCTCATTGGGGAAATAACTGATTACGAGCCTATTCCTGGTAATCCATGCCTTTACATAGAGACTCCAGGGAACGGCACGGTGATGATCCCCTTACACGAAGACTTTATCGTGGATATTGACGAGGAGGACAGGATCTTGGTCCTGGACCTCCCCGAAGGACTTATATAATCACAATAACATGAGAACTATCATCGACGTAAACGCCCACATGCACACCCCCTATTCGTTCAGCGCCTTCAGCGGGATCGACCAAGCCCTGGACATGGCTCTTGAAGAAGGTGTCGGCGTGGTGGGAATCAATGACTTCTATTCCATGGAAGGATACTCTGACTGGAAGGCCGGATGCGAGAAAAGGCATCTGTGTCCTATCATGGGAATAGAATTCATATCCTTGAACAGCGAGGACCAGGCGGCCGGCCTCAGGGTCAACGACCCGAACAATCCGGGACGCACCTACATAAGCGGCAAGGGACTCGCCTATCCGGTCATCCTCAAAGGACGCGAGGCTAGCCTGCTGAAAGAAGTCAGGGAAGAGTCCAACGCCCAAGTCGAGAAGATGTGCGCTAAACTCAACGCCCACCTGAACGCTGTCGGAGCCGGATTCAGCCTTGATTTCAAGAATATCGTCGAAGAGTTGACGAAAGGTTCCGTCAGGGAGCGTCACCTTGCCAAGGCTCTCAGAATGGCCATCGAAGCCAAGTTCAAGGAGGGTAAAGAGAGAGCCGACGCTTATGAGAGGATATTCGGCGGAGCCCCGCTCAAGTCCGCGCAGGACAATGTGGCGGCCGTCGAGAACGAGATCCGTAGCAAACTTCTCAAATCCGGAGGAGCGGCATTCGTACCCGAGGATCCCAAGGCATTCCTGCCGATGGAGACTGTTTGCGAGATAATCAAGGCCGCTGGCGGCATCCCCACCTATCCTTTCCTTGCCGACAACGCCAAAGGAGAGTTCACCGACTTCGAGGGCGATCTCCAGAAGGCGGCGGACACACTGAAGAAACGCGGATTCAATTCCGTCGAATTCATCACGACAAGAAACACCACCAAGGTCCTTGAGGAATATTCGGACTACCTTATGGACGAAGGATTCATCGTGACATTCGGCTCCGAGCACAACACTCCAGCCATGGAGCCCATCAAACTAAGGACCTCGGACCATCCGGAAGGACTGAGCGACAAACTGCGCCAGACAAACTTCAAGGGCGCCTGCGCGGTGGTCGCCCATCAGGCTGGATTGGACTCCGAAGCCGCAGGTGAAGAATTGATAATGAAAACTTTAAATATTTAATGACATGTCGGATATAGAGAAATTGATCGAAATTTCGCGCAAGTACGGCAGTGACTCCAGATTCGTTATAGCCGGAGGCGGGAACACATCGTTCAAGACGGCTGACAGGCTGTGGGTCAAGGCTAGCGGCCATGCCCTCGCCACCATCACGGAAGATGGTTTCGCGGTGCTTGACAGAGCGCTGCTGAACCCGATGGGAGAAAAGAAATACAGCGAAGACACATCCTTGAGGGAAGAGCAGGTCAAGAACGACCTCGCCACCGCATGCGTTACGAAGGACAAGCGTCCTTCCGTGGAGACTTCGATGCACAACTGCCTTGAGGCTGCCTTCGTCGTGCATCTCCACCCCACCCTGGTCAACGGACTCATGTGCTCGAAGAACGCCGCCGAGAAATGCGCGGAGCTGTTCCCCGACGCCCTTTACATTCCCTACACCGACCCGGGATACACCCTTTTCAAGAAGGTGTACGACAAAATAAAGGAATACCGGAAAGCCTTTGGCGCTGACCCTAAGGTGATATTCCTGCAGAACCATGGAATATTCGTGAGCGCTGACACGACCGGTGAGATCGAGAATATCTATGACGATGTGATGGGCAAACTGGAAGCCCTCGTAAAGCCTATTCCGGAAGGAGATGCCCCTATTTGCGATTGCGTCAGCGAGACCATCCCCGCGATCAGGACGATCCTGAGCCGTTCCGGACGAGGATTCAAGACATTGAAAATCACCAATAACGCCCTTATCAACGGATTCATCGGGAGCAAAGAGGCCGCGGCACCTGTCCTCAAGCCTTTCACTCCTGACGGGATCGTCTACTGCAAGAGCGAGTTCATCTACATCGATCACAAGGGTCCCGAGGATCTGCTTAAGCAGGCCGAGAAAAAAATCGAGGCATATATCGAGAAGCGTGGACACACCCCGAAAGTGTTGCTCATCAAGGGTATAGGCCTTGTCGCGGTTGGAGCCAACGCCAAGGAAGCCCAGACCGTTACCGATGTGTTCGTGGACTCTATGAAAGTCGCTTGGTACGCCGCTTCCTTCGGTGGAGAACACCCGATGACCGCTCGCCAGATAGACTTCATCGACAACTGGGAGGTCGAGAATTACCGCCGCAAGGTGGCCTCCACGGCATCCAAGGGCCGTGTCGAGGGCAAGACCATAATCGTCACCGGAGCCGCGCAAGGCTTTGGAGAGGGAATTGCCAGAGAACTGATCAAACAGGGCGCCAACATCGTCGTCGCCGACCTCAACGAGGTCACTGGACAGAAGACTGCCGCCGCCTTCAATGAGATAGCCGGGACCGCCAAGGCAATATTCGTGAAGACGAATGTCGCCGACATGGAAAGCCTTCACAATCTGATCAAGGAGACCGTCGTGAATTTCGGAGCGCTGGACGCTTTCGTCAGCAACGCCGGAGTGGTCAGGGCTGGAGATCTTGAGGCCATGACCCCGGAGAACTTCGAGTTCGTCACCAACATCAACTACAAGGCATATTTCTTCTGCGCCAAGGTCGCGAGCCATGTCATGAAGATCGAGACGGCCAACGATCCCGAGTACTTCGCCGACATCGTCCAGATCAACTCCAAGAGCGGCCTGGTCGGAAGCAAAGCCAATTTCGCATACGCCGGAGGCAAGTTCGGAGGCATCGGACTGACCCAGTCCTTCGCTCTTGAGCTCGCCCCGTTCCGGATCAAAGTCAACTCCATCTGCCCCGGCAACTACTACGACGGACCGCTATGGAGCGACCCCGAGAAAGGACTGTTCATCCAGTACCTGAAGGCGGGAAAGGCTCCCGGAGCCAAGACCGTGCAGGATGTGAAGGATTACTACCTGTCGAAAGTCCCGATGCGCAAGGGCTGCAATCCCGAGGACGTGTGCAAGGCCATCATGTACGCCATTGAACAAACCGGAGAGACCGGCCAGGCAATCCCTGTGACCGGCGGCCAGGTAATGCTTGCTTAAGAATATGAAACAACTGGATATCAAACTCATGCATCCCGCCGAGCAGATCGCGATAATCATCGGCAGGATCTACCGCAGCGGGATGACCACCACTTCCGGCGGCAACCTTTCCATAATGGACAGCAACGGAGACATGTGGATCACCCCCGCAGGAATCGACAAGGGTTCCCTCACTCCCGCCGACATCATGTGCGTCAAGGCGGACGGAACAATTGTGGGACCTCACAGGCCTTCTTCTGAATATCCCTTCCACAAGGCGATCTACAAGATGAATCCCAAGGCAAGGTCCGTCATCCATGCCCATCCTCCGGGACTTGTGACCTTCAGCGTAGTTCACCAGACCCCCGACACCAGCATCATTCCACAGGCCCGCGCCGTCTGCGGACCGGTCGGATTCGCTGAATATGCCCTCCCGGGCAGTGAGCTCCTCGGCAAGAAGATCGTCGCTGAGTTCAAGAAGAATCCCGAATACAAGGCAGTCATAATGGAGAATCACGGTGTGGTTCTCTACGGAGAGGACATCGCCGACGCTTACCAGCGTTTTGAGACGCTTGAGCTCTGCGCCAGGACCATCCTGAACGCGAAGACTCTCGGAAAGCCCAAGTATCTGACTGAAGAGCAGATCAATAAGCATGAGATGGCCGTCAACACCCCGTTCGAGCATTTCATGAACGTGGATCATCCTTCAGACGAAAGGGCTATTCGCACAGAGATCTGCAAGATCGTGCGCAGGGCTTGCTCCCAGGGCTTGATGTGCAGCTCCTACGGGACCGCCTCAATCAGGTGGAAGGGCAATGACTTCCTGATCACCCCCTCCAATGTCCAGCGTTGGGACATCGATCCGGAAGACATCGTCCAGATCAAGGACGGCATGGTCGAGGCCGGTAAGATGGCGAGCCGCTCCGTGGCCCTCCACTACGAGATCTACCGCCGCAACCCGAAGGTGAACTCGATAATACTGACCCAGTCCCCAGCCCTTATGGGCTTCTGTGTCAGTGGAGTGAAATTCGATGTCAGGACTATTCCCGAGAGTTGGATATTCCTTCAGGACATTCCGACCTTCCCCTTCGGAAGCCAGTACGACGAGCATTTGCCCGCCCTCGCCGACGAGTTCCGCAACAGGCCTTTCGTCATGTTGGAGAATGATTCGGTGGTCGTGACCGGAGACAAGCTGATCAACACATTCGACCGCCTGGAGGTGGCTGACTTCAGCGCCAGGTCACTTATCCTGGCCGCGCCGCTGGGTTCTCTGAAACCCATCACCGACGCGGAGATCGAGGACTTGAGAGTCGCGTTCCACGTCGGCGAATAAAGTCTAGTAGGTCACCGAGAAGTTGGCCACGAAATTATCAAGACAGAAACAAGGTTTCAGGTTGGTGCTATTAGTCTCCAACCTGAATTTCATATTGTCAAAGGAGCCAAGCCTGACATTGGTTTGAGTGGTCATGTCCCACTCTTCCCAATCATTGATCATCTTCAGCTCAGTTCCCCTGTAGTCGACCAGGTATTTCTCCAGGGTGCTGACAAGATTCTTATCGTAGTACAGCTCCACATTAAGCTTGAGATAGTCTCCTGGAGCGATCATCTTCTCTTCAGCCAAACGGCTGTTATACAAAGAGTTGCAAATGCCGAACCCAATCAGCTGGTTTTCGGCGCTGGAGTATTGTCCCAAGTTGATGAAAACATCGTTTTCCTCCATCGGAGAAGCCTGTAGGAAGCCCGCGTAAAAAAGACTCCCGCCGATTCCGGCTGTCTTAGCCGCGGAAGTGAACACGGCGATGTCATCAGGAGTCTCGCTGGTTCCCTTGAGGGCGGAGACTTTGAAACCACTGGCGTAGCCGGAGTTCTCTCCGTCACACTTGGCCTTGAAATAGATCAACTGGTCCGTGGAGAACAACGGGGCATACAAAAGGCTATCCTTAAAATACTGGCTGATAGACAGTTCATTCAACTCGAAAGAGACCCCTTGGGTGAAAGAGGCCGACGAGTTCTGGCGATCCATGCAGGAAACGGCACACACAAGTGCCGAAGCGTACAGTAAAAGCTTGGTCAATTTTCTCATAAAAACGAATACTCTAAAAAACAATAAAAGGAATCCTACAAAAAACACTCCACAGTGCCGATGAACGCGGCCGGCCCCGTGAGCCATATATCTCTCGCCTTGAAATCGGGTCCCTTTCCTTCAGGGACGAAATCAACGGTCAGATTCGAGATGGAGGCTTGAATATCATAGGAAACCCTGCCGTCCGTGGACACTTCCGGTGATATTCCCTTGAAGCACGCGGCTACAGCAGCGGCGACGATCCCGGTGCCGCAGGCCAGGGTCTCGTTTTCGACTCCTTTCTCGAAAGTGCGTATGCGAAGGAGATTCCCATTTTCTCCTTGGGCTTCGCCTGGGGTGGCAGGGGTGATTGTCTCGACGAAATCGACGTTGGTGCCAAGAGGGGCGAAACGGGGATCGTTCCGAAGAAGGCTACCCTCCTGAAAGACAGGATATTCATCAAGACCATGGACAAATTTGACAAGGTGTCTCGTGCCCGTGTCAAGGAAACACGCCTGATCCTCCGGATAAAGCGAGACACCTGAGACGTCATTCATTTTCAAGCGGATAAGGGCCGCGCCTTCCGCTGGTTTTATCGCCGAGTGCCTTGCCATGCTAGCGATGATGGCCGTATGCCTACCATCCGGAGCGTCAAACTCGATGGGGAAATTGCCCGAGACAACCCCGAGATCAGCCGCGAAAGCCACGACGCACCTGCCACCATTGCCACACATCATTCCTCCACTTCCGTCAGGATTGTAAAAGACCATCCGGAAATCCCTCTTGTCACTTTTCTCCAGCAACATCACTCCGTCGGCTCCGAAGCCAGTGTGACGGTCGCACAAATGGCGGATCTGATCCGCGGAAAGGCTCAAATAACCATCACGATTGTCGGCCAGGAGAAAGTCGTTGCCCGCTCCGTGATATTTGAAAAACTTCTGTAACATCTTATCTTAAAAGAGTTTCCAGCTCAACAGAGGCATCTGTTTTCCCATCCCTGTACTTCACGATGACAGGAGTGCTGACATGAATCCCGGCATCCTTCCCAGGGCCCTTAAGGATCGGCCGGCTACCAGGAACCACAACCGCTCCGGCAGGGACGACCGTCTGTCCGGAAGCGGATTTGGGGACATATTCCCCTGTCGTGGCGTCGTAAATGGCTGTGCCGCGAGTCAGGATAACCCCGGACCCGATCACAGCGGCTTCCCCGACAATGGTCCCCTCATAGATTCCGCAATTGCCACCGATGAAAGCATTGTCCTCGATAATGACAGGCAAAGCCCCGGCGGGTTCAAGCACGCCTCCGATCTGCGAAGCGGCCGAGATGTGGACATTCTTGCCCACCTGGGCGCAAGAGCCGACAAGCGCATGGGAATCCACCATGGTCCCGGCATCCACATAAGCGCCGATATTCACATAGGACGGAGGCATCATGATCACGGATGGGGCAAGATAGGCCCCGCACCTGACGGAACTGCCACCAGGGACGATCCTGACCTTGTCCTCAAGCGAGAATTGCTTCAAGGGCAAAGTGTCCTTGTCGAAGAATGAATATTCCTCTTTGGACATGTCCACAAGTTTGCCCTTGCGGAAACCCTCAAGGATGGCCTCCTTTACCCAGGCGTTGACTTTCCAGCCTTCCGCTGTTTTCTCCGCCACCCTGACAGTGCCTGCCTCCAAGGCTTTGACGACGTCCTCAAAACTCATCATATTCCCAAGTCCTCCAATACTTTACGCATAGTCTCAAATGTGGAAGGAACCGCCGTTGTGAGTGGCAGACGCATCTCCGGTTCGCATAGTCCGAGGACAGAGAGGGCCGCCTTCGCGGGGATCGGATTACTCTCGACAAAGCAGGCGTCGTACAATGGAGCCAGCTTCTTGTCGAGCACTTCGGCCTTCGCCCAATCACCTGACTCGGCCGCCTCGACCATCTCAACCATCAACCCTGGCGCCACATTGGAAGCCACGCTGATGATTCCGTCACCGCCGAATCGCATGATCGGGAAGGTCTGGTCGTCATTGCCGCTGAGGACTTTGAAGCCATCATGGCATCCTTTCACGACCGCCTCGATCTGGTCCAACTTGCCGGAAGCTTCTTTAACAGCGATGATCCCAGGGATCTGAGCTATTCTCAAAGTTGTCTCGGCTGTCATGTTCGTGCCTGTCCTTCCGGGAACATTGTAGGCCACTATGGGCTTGTCCGTACTCTCGGCTATAGCCTTGAAATACTCATACAGTCCCTGCTGGGTTGGTTTGTTGTAATATGGCACAACGACCAGCCACGCGTCCGGGCCATAAGGCTCCAGAAGCCGGATGTTACGGATCGTGGCGACGGGAGAATTGGTGCCGACTCCAGCCACGATCGGGCGGTCCGGACAAAGCTCCCTGGTGATTTTCAATAGTTCTATTTTCTCGTCATTTTCCAGACATGGGGTCTCGGCTGTGGAGCCGAGAGGTACGAGAAAATGTATTCCGGCCTCCACCTGCCTGGTGACAAGCCTCTTATATGCCTCAAAATCGACCTTGCCGTCCTTGAACGGGGTCGCGAGGGCTGTTCCGCATCCTCTAAGTGTCATTTCGCTGATTCTTTGAAAAACAATTCCTTAAACTCATGAACTCCGGAAAGTCCCTCCGTCATCTGGGCGGCCAGTACAGCGCCCTCGGCGAAACCCTTCCGGGAAAAAGCTTCATGGGTGAGGGTAATCCTGTCATTAAGGCCCTCGAACCCAACGGTGTGGATGCCGGCAAGTTCCCCTACACGCACCGAGGCGGTGTCAGGGTTCACGCCCATATTCTCCTTGACCACCGCCGCCAACGACTTGGCTGTGCCTGAAGGAGCGTCAAGCTTGTGGATATGATGTTTCTCCACGATATAGGGAGCGTATCCTCCGGCCTGGCCAAGATACTTGGCCACCAGCCCTACAGCGGCGGAAATGACATTGACACCAACGGAATAGTTGGAGGAATAAATCATCGGGGTGCCTTTGGACTCGAAATATCCGATGACCTCGTCCTTTATGTCATTCCATCCGGTTGTGCCGATAACGACAGCTTTGAAGTTGTCGGCCAGGGCTTTGTAATTGGCCCGGAACGCGTCAGGAGTAGTGAAATCGATGCAGACGCACTCCGCCGCGAGAGCCTTGTCGAAAGCAGCTATGTCTTCGCTGGCTCCGGCGCACTCGATGCCTTTGGCTTCAAGCGCGGCCTCAACCATGTGTCCCATGCGGCCGTAGCCGCTGATAACCACTTTCATAATCAGCTGTTTATCTTAAAAATATAGTCATGCAGACTCTCCAGGGTGACCTGCAGCCTGTCCTTGTCGATCACGAAATTCTCGCTCATCATGTTAGCGCTCACATTGGCCAGATGAACCTTGCCGGAGACGCTGATGACCTTGTCACCAAGGCCTTCGAAGCCCACGATGTTGCGTCCGACAACCGAGATAAGGACCTTGTCGCGGTACACGATGACCTCTGCCCATTTCCCTATTTCCTCAAGAGCCTCAGGAAGGAGATCCCCGGCCATCTCCGGGATGACAAGATAAACCTCGGACTCGGTGGCTTTCGCGAGAATCACCGGGATCCTTCTGGGATAAAGCGACCCGAAGACCTTGCCGAACATCCTCGTGACACCGTCAAGCTTGGAAGACACGACCTTGACAAAAAGCACCTCATCCCTGACCGCGACAGACTTGGGGCCGTCAGGAGACTGGTCACCACGAGTCACAAGGGTGCCGTCGCATGCCTGGTTGGTGGAATTCAGCACCTTGATGGGAATATTCCTTTTCCTGGCCGGCTCGATTGTCAGCGGATGAAGTACCCGGGCTCCCATGGCAGCCATCTCAGCCGCCTCCTCGTAGGAAATCACGTCGATCTTCCGAGTGTCTTTCACCACCCGGGGATCAGCCGAACGTATTCCGTCAACATCGGTCCAAATCTCGACCCGCTCGGCCCCAAGAGCCATTCCGAAGATGGCCGCGGAGTAGTCCGAGCCCTCGAACCCGAGGACAGAGGTCGCGCCTTTCTCAGTGGCGGCGACAAAGCCCTGCGTCAGGACCAGGTCGGCTCCCCTGGACTCCAGGCCGACGATCCGCTTGATGTTCGCCTCTGTCACTTCCATGTCAGGGCGGGCGTTAAGGTAATTGTCGTCGGTGGTGATCATCCTGCGGGCGTCGATCCAGTGGCATGAGATGTCATTGGCGTTGAAAGCGTACGAGATGATAGTGGAGGAAAGGAGCTCCCCGGTGGAGATGATCCTCGCCTGGCTCCGGGAGGAAAGCTCGCCGATCAGGCAGACTCCTCCGACAAAGGTCTCGAGGGCGGAGATACGCTCCTCTACCTTACCGAGGCATTCCTCAAGAAGGTCAGGCCTGGCGGCCAGCAAATTCTTGGCGAGATTGAAATGCCTATCCCTCAATTGCTTGAGAATAGTCTTGACATTTTCCTCCCTTTGTGCCTCCGCCTCCTCGGCAAGATCGCAAAGCAAACGGGTCACCTTTGCGAGGGCAGAGACCACCACAAGAGGTTTTTCCTTGAGTCTCCCTTTAACTATCGAGATCACCCTCCCGATAGCTTCTTCGTTCTGGACGGACGTGCCGCCGAATTTGATGATAATCATGCTTTTGTTATTGTATTAAGTTCGTTATAGTCTTTCTTTTGTCACAGTCTTGAATATTTTGATGTCGTTCTCCACGGCAGTCTTAAGGTCGGAAACCAGGACATATTCCTTGTCCGTGTGGGCCGTCAGGATCGATCCGGGGCCGCAGATGGCCCTTTGAGCGAATTTATCCAGCCTTGGCGCGTCGCTTCCGAAAGAGACCGCTTTAGATTCTATTCCAGGCACTTCCGAGAAATACCTCATCGGTGTGTCTCCGCCGAAAGCCTGGATCACCGAACCTTTGGGGCTTGCGCCCAGAAGCTTGTTCTGGATCAGCTCGTCGGTGGCGAAGGTGGTCCGGAAATATATCCTGAAACGGGTCTCAGGGCTGAGGATATTCTGGGGATTGGAGCTGCTGAGATCACCGACATTCCATGTGGTCGGTCCCAGGACCGGATCATCGGGGAACTCAACGAGTTTTAGGGTATTCATAAGGTCCACGAACCTTTCCACGGCGCTCGCTCCATGCTCCGGGTAACCCGAATGACAAGCTTTCCCGGGAATCGTCACCTCAAATGATTTCGTGCCCTTGCTGGCGGAGGCCAGACAGTTGTCCGTTGGCTCGCCGACCAGGACGAAGTCGCCTCCGGGATTGTTCTTCGTGTAAGCCTTAGCTCCATGTGACCCGGTCTCCTCACCGGCCAGAAGCAGCAGGCCGAAGTCCTTATAGCCTTCTTTGCTGAGCTTTTGGCAGGCACAGAACATACTGAATATCTGGCCTTTAGCGTCACAACTTCCTCGACCTTTCACGATAGTGTCGTCTTTCAGGGCTTTCATTCCGTCTGGCAGGAGGTCTCCTTCTTTGACAAGTTCAACGCTGGGAGCGATGTAGGGCGGGACAGTGTCCAGATGTGTGCAGAAGACAAAGCTCGGCTTTCCTGTCCCGGACCAGTCCAGCAACAGGTTGACCGTTCCGTCCCCCACCTCGAACTCGTGAACTGCCGGTCCCGTGGTACGGTCGGTGAGCGGAGCTGTGGTACGGTCGGTGAGCGGAGCCGTGGTACGGTCGGTGAGCGGAGCCGAACCGCCCGGTCCCTGAGCGGAGTCGAAGGCGGTGCCCTGAGCGGAGTCGAAGGGCACGGCCTGACCAGGCATCCCTAGCCTCCCCCGCAGGAACTCAGCCAGTCCCCGCTCCTGCCCCGAAGTCGAGTCAATACCAAGTATTTCCAGAAAAAAATCCAGATCCATCTTCATAAACGCATAATCGGTCAAAGATAGTGAATATATTCCATAAATCAAGTACCCGGTCCCTGAGCGGATCTTGCCGGCCCACGAGCGGATCTTGCCGGCCCACGAGCGGAGCATGCCGGTCCCTGAGCGGAGCCGAAGGGCCCGGCCCTTCTTTTACATCTAAATTTGGAATTATCAGCTAAAAACCCTTAATTTGTAATTGAATGCCCAATAAAGTCCTAAAGGACTAAAATAGTTAATACACTAACAAATCAATAACAACAATTAAATTCCAACCACCATGAAAAAGACTAACGAAACCGACAACCGCACCTATGTTACTCCCGAAGTCGACGAGATCTTAATCAAATCAGGAAACGTCATCATGACCAGCCCGGGCGGCGGTGGAAATGAAGGAAATCAACCAGGATCAGGGTTTTAATAAAGCATACACCAATAATACATAATCATGAGAAGAAACTATTCCTGGCGGTTACTGCCGCTGGCAGTTATTATTGTTGCCGTAGCCTGCCAACGCGAGGAACTGGATGTCCAGATCAGCGAGCGGACTCAGGATGCCGAGATTAAGGAGGTCATCGTGACGGCGCAACTCGCAGACGCTATCGACAACACGCGCACGTCCACTTCCAACGACGGCACCGTCTACTGGTCCACTGACGACAAGATCAAAATATTCAGCGCCGGACAGGGGGCCATGTTCTCGAACACGGAGGACCAGCCTACCGTCCTCGCAAGGTTCGTCGGCAGCATCCCCGTCATCACCGGTTCTGACGACGGGGAGGAAAAGGACTATGTATGGGGACTCTATCCTTACAGGGAGGACGCCACCTACTCCGAGCCCGACGGGATCTCACGC
>JAEEGL013220208.1_pt1 | contig 99236 bp, 82 predicted proteins | sample 9134231 | NCBI WGS metagenome assembly JAEEGL01 (sample SAMN16246548, study PRJNA631951) | gut metagenome | biome: gut microbiome; feature: rumen; material: fiber-attached | host: Bos | place: Iran: Karaj | collected 2018-10 | reverse complement strand
GAAATTATAAAAAAATGAATAAAAAATGGTAAAAAAATATTTTCTTATAATTTTCTTAAACATTTTCTTAAAATTTCTCGCCATAGGCGACTACTTTTCTAATTTGTCGAACATGTTTACTAGAGGGTGCTGAGTAGTTACCCCCCGTCCCCTCCAAAGGAGAAACCTCCCCCATCCCCTCCAAAGGAGGGGTGATGAAATAAGCCCATTTAGGTCTTCCCTCCCCTTGGGGAGGGTTAGGGAGGGGTATATATTTTTTTTCTTCTTGGGGGTAATGATTTCCCCCGCTTGTCTGTATAATAGATAAAACAGCGAGAAAAAGATGCAAGAGAGAGAACAACAGTTTGAGCGACTCTTCCGCTCCGAATACCCCAGGATGTACCGGGCAGCCCACATCCTGCTGGGCGATGAGGACGAGGCAAAGGATGCCGTGCAAGATGTCTTCGCCCGTCTGTGGGACGGAGAGATCATCCTGCGTGAAGAGTCGCTACGGACTTTTCTCCTGACATGCGTCCGCAACCGCTGCCTCAACATCATTGCACAACGGCAAAGACAACAGGCCAACGAAGCACAACTTGCGATGGCCAGCATCTCAGACGAAACGGAAACATGGTTTGGTAAATCCGATGAGGAGTTGACGGCGATGGTGCAGCAATACATCGACCAGCGCCTCACTCCTCAGACCGGACGTATCATCCGCATGCACTATGATGACCAGCAATCCTATAAGGAGATCTCAGGGAAACTCGGCATCAGCCTCTCCGCCGTCAACAAGCACATTGTGCAGGGACTGAGGAAATTACGTCAACATTTCAACCACAGAGAAGCATGAAGAACGAAGAGAAAATCCGTATGCTGCTCCATCCGGAGCAATACTCCGACGAACAACTCGACCAGATGCTCGGGGAGAGCGACACGCCCGTTCCAGACGTGGATGAGGAATGGCAGCGCTTCAGGACCGGACGCCGGCACCGCCAACATTCGCCGATGCGGTGGGCTGCCATACTCACTATCGGCATCGCCCTCTCAGGCATCTCCTATGCCGCCATTCATCAATGGAGGCAGTCACGGGCACAAAAAGAGACAATTGTCGAGAACCAACACAGACAGGCGTCACAGACAGCCGCCGACAAGGAAAGCACGTACAACCTCAATACGGTTGCAGAGGAGAGAGACTCTGTCAGGCAAGACCAGAGTTTCAACAATGTGGAACTGCAGCAGATCATGCAGCAGGTCGCCAAAGACTACGGAGTAAAAGTGGTGTTCCGCAACGAGGCGGCACGCTCCCTCCGCTTCTACCTGAAATGGGAGGCCAATGACTCCATCCAGGATATCATCAACCATATCAACCACTTCGAGAAAGTACACCTCACACTTTCCGACGCCACCATCACCATCGAATAGAATACTGCCATGCGACATATTTTTATCATTCTGTTGTGCCTCTTCGCCACGACAGCAGGGGCTCAGCAACTGTCACACAATTTCAGGAACACCTCGCTTTCAGAGGCGCTCATCTGGATCGACAACGCTCAGAAAACCTATAAAATCAACTTTATCTTTGATGAACTGGAAGACTTCACCGTCACCACTTCGCTGAGAAACGCCTCGGTGAAGGACGCTGTCAGGCAGGTGGTGGGATTCTACCCCATGAGGGTGAGTTTCGAGAAAAACGACATCTATGTGGAGTGTACTCAGAAGGACGAGACGAAGGTCTCCGGTCATGTCGTCGACGAGAAAGGAAAGCTGCTTCCCTTCGCCACGGTGACCCTCCTCGCTCAGGGGGATTCTGCCTTCATCACAGGCGGTGTGAGCAATGAGAACGGCGACTTCGTCGTACCTTGCCAACCGCAGCGCCTCATCGTCAAGGTGACCTGCATCGGATACCAGACAGTGACGAGAAACGCTCCCGTGGGCAGTTTAGGCACCATCGCCATGAAACCAGAGACCTATATGGTGCAGGGTGTCACCGTCAAGGGTGAGATTCCGCAATACAAGATGACCACTGGCGGCATGACGGTCGACGTGCAGCACTCCATCCTCCATGATGTGGGCACCGCCAATGACCTGCTGTCGATGATGCCGATGGTGCAGGTACGTGACGGGAAGTTTGAGGTGATGGCCAAGGGGGAACCAGAGATATACATCAACAATAAGAAGGTGACCAACGCCAACGATCTGAAGCAGTTGAAATCGCTCGACGTCAAGAGCGTGGATATCATCACCGCCCCGGGAGCCCAGTACAATGCTGAGGTGAACGCCGTTATCCGTATCAAAACCCTGAAGACCCAGGGCGACGGATTCAGTCTGATGGCGACCAGCCAGACGTGGAGGAACAACAAGTGGAACAGTTACGATGACCTGACGCTGAAATACCGCACGGGTGGATTGGAGGCATTTGGCAATGTGGCGCTTGACTACGGACACTACAGCAACGACCAGGATGTAGAGCAGGATCTGCAAATCAAAAAAGACATGTTCATCGCCTTTGCCGACCTGCCCGTCAGGAGTAAATGGACGAGGTTGCTATACCAGGCAGGTCTGAGTTACGATTTCAACGCCGATCATTCCGTGGGACTGAGTTTCTCATCGGAGAGATTGCTCCATGGCAAATTCAAGTCTGACATGAAGCAGAAATATCAGAAAAACGGTGCCTTTTATGGCGACGTGTTTCTGAAAACGGATATTGATGAGGTGGACAAACCTAAATGGGAAATGAATGCATACTATGTGGGGAAGGTGGGCAAATTGGGCATCGACCTGAATGCCACGGTGCTGCGTCGTGATTCGGAGGACCAACTTCACCAGTGGGAGACGAGCAAGGAATTGGGTGACCGCACCATCACCACCCTCAACAATGAGGAGCGAACGATGGTGGCAGGAAAACTGGTGCTCACCTATCCTATATGGAAAGGGGTGCTGAGTGGCGGATCAGAGGCTACAAGCACGAGGAGTTATGGTCACAATTTCAACGAAGAGAACATCATTCCTGAGGTCGGCAACGAGATGACGGAACGGAATATTGCCGGTTTTGCTGAATATGGGATGCAGATGGGTCCATGGCGTCTGAATGCCGGACTGCGCTACGAGCATGTCTCTTCCGACTACTATTCATTTGGCATCTGGCAATCAGAGCCCAGCCGCATCTACAACGACTGGTTCCCCAACCTGTCGGCAGCCTGGCAGAAGGACAAGTGGAGCGCACAACTGAGTTACAGCAAGCGCATCACCCGTCCGCCATACAATATGCTGAGTTCGGTGATCGTGTACGACAGCCGCATGTTCTATGAAGGCGGTAACCCGTTGCTGCGCCCTTCGGTACGCCAGAGCATCGACTTCAGCCTGACCTATTCGTGGCTGAACTTCGTCACAGGCTTTACACGCGAAAAAGACCTCTTTACCCACATTGGCAGAGTGTATGATGAGGAGAAAGAGATCGCTATCTTCCAACCTGTCAACTTCGACCATCAGGACCGCGTCTATGCCACCCTCGTAGCCTCGCCGAAGGTAGGTTTCTGGCAACCCTCTGTCACGCTGCACTACTATCAGCAGATATTTGATGCCGAAGGCTATGGTGCGCCGAAGAAACTGAACAAACCTGAATTCTCCTTTGACCTGAAGAGTTGGTTTGTGATCAATCCCACGACAAAGGCGCTGGCACAGGCCAGTTATACCGGCAGCAACCACTGGGGGTTCATGTATCGCGGCAGCAGTTTCAGCGTGAATGCCCGACTGCAGAAGTCTTTCTTGAAGGATCGGCTGTCGTGCACGCTGTATGCCAATGATATTTTCCACACGGCATACAATGATGTGACCACTTACTACGCCATCGGCAAGACGGACCAGAGTGTCTATACCTACACCCAAAGCGTGGGAATAACGCTCAGTTACAACTTCAATGCCAGCCGCAGCAAGTATCGTGGCACTGGTGCCGGAAACGAGGAGAAGACCCGATTCTGACCTGACTTGTTTTCACAGCGTTGTGACAGTTTTCAGATGCCTTTGTTATAATTGTCGCTTATTCATGACTGTGTCGCAACCATTTACACTTTAAAAGTGCGGAATATTTGTCTTGATTCCGCAGCCACCGTAAATTTGCATCAGAAATCAGAAACAAAACAACTAAAAAAATACGATTATGAAAAAGATGAAAATTACGGTGTTCGCACTGATTGGTTTGTTGACAAAGTCAATGGCATGCAAAGCAAGTGACAATATGGTATTCGCAGAGAATCTGCCCACTGGTGCAAAGGTTTTCGTACAGCACTATTTCCCCCGTCAGTCTGTCGCCTATGCCGAGAAAAAGGCCACCCGTCAGGGAATGGTTTATGAGGTGAGTCTCAACGATGGCACAGAGGTTGAATTCGGTCAGAATGGTGCCTGGGGCATGATTGACTGCAAGTGGGATGCTGTTCCTGCCTCGCTGATGCCCGCTTCGCTGTCCTCATTTGTTAAATCTCAATTCGCCGACGCAAAGGTGGTCAGGCTCGACAGGACCGACAATGGTTATGTGGCAGCACTCTCCAATGGCATGTTGCTGAAGTTTGACCATAAGGGAATGATTGCATGAAAGTTGAGCGAATGTGAAACATGAATGATATATAAGACATTATAAAATCAGAAGAAATAAACATTTTTATATTCATACGTTTCAACCCCTCTGTATCTTTGCAGAGGGGTTGGAGGTTTGTCCTCCCCTTGGTTCTTGTATGTATAGTGACAATGATCACCTCTTGCTCAGACGATGACGACATCAGCAACTTGATGCCTTGGTGCATGCTCTGACAAGTTCGAATCAGAAATAGCCAGATTCCCCTTTCAATTTAAATACCATCTCCACACCCACATTTTTTGGGGGTTTGGAGACTTTTTGTATACTCAGAGTTTTTCAACCCATGTTCACACCCAACTGTCTATCCGCCCAAAAACAATAATGGCATGTGCCATGCGCTTTTATGTCATTAATTTTTGGCAGATTGAGTTTTTTTTCTTTACTTTGTCCTCCGAAAGTTTGAAAAACCAATAACTAAAAAAATAATTTATGTTTGAAGGACAACCTAAAGGACTTTATGCGTTGGCATTGGCCAACACGGGTGAGCGATTTGGCTATTATACGATGATTGCCGTCTTCGCTCTGTTTTTGAGATCCAATTTCGGCTTCGATGCCGGTTGGGCTGGTGAGATCTATGGCGACTTCCTCATGCTCGTCTATTTCCTCCCGATTCTCGGTGGTATTATGGCCGATAAGTTCGGTTTCGGCAAGATGGTCACCATCGGTATCGTCATCATGTTCCTCGGCTACCTGCTTCTCTCTATCCCCCTGGGTGGAAAGACACTGGGCATTGTCGTCATGCTGGCTGCCCTGGTGCTCATCAGTTTCGGCACCGGTCTGTTCAAAGGCAACCTCCAGGTGATGGTGGGCAATCTCTATGATGACCCGCAGTATGCCGACAAGCGCGACGCAGGCTTCTCCCTCTTCTACATGGCCATCAACATCGGCGCGCTTTTCGCTCCGACGGCTGCCATCAAAATCACAGAGTACGCGCAGACACACCTCGGGTATACGGCTCCGGGCGAGGCCTACCACTTTGCTTTTGCCGTAGCATGTGCTTCGCTCATCCTCTCCATCGCCATCTACTACCTGTTCCGCGGAACATTCCGCCATACTGAGGGTGGTAAGAAGAAGGATGGTGAGAAAGCTGCCGCTATGTCTTCAGAACCCGAACTCACCAAGGAGGAGACCAAGCAGCGCATTGTGGCGCTCTGTCTTGTCTTCGCCGTCGTCATCTTCTTCTGGATGGCTTTCCATCAGAACGGACTCTCCCTGACCTATTTTGCTGATGAGTTCACGCAAAAGTCTGCCTCAGGGGTTCATACCATGCCGTTTGATGTGTTCAACCTGGTGATGATTATTTTCATTGTCTATGGTGGTTTCTCCTTCTTCCAGAGCAAGACTTCGAAGGGAAAGGGCATTTCTGCGCTGGTAGTGCTGGCTGCACTCGCCGTGCTGATTTACAAATACACAAAGGCTACAGGAAGCGTTGACATCTCTGCTCCGATTTTCCAGCAGTTCAACCCGTTCTATGTGGTGGCACTTACCCCGGTATCGATGGCTATCTTCGCCTATCTGGCCAACAAGGGTAAGGAACCATCGGCTCCGCGCAAGATTGCCTACGGTATGTTGGTGGCCGGTGCCGCCTTCCTGGTGATGATGTTTGCCTCGCAGGGACTGAAAACGCCGAATGAGCAGGCTGCGTTGGCAGAGTCGGGCCAACTGGGTCCGCTGGTGTCGCCTTACTGGTTGATTTCCACCTATCTGATTCTCACCTTCGGTGAACTTCTGCTGTCGCCCATGGGTATCTCCTTCGTGTCGAAGGTGGCTCCTCCGAAGTATAAGGGTCTGATGATGGGCGGTTGGTTTGGAGCCACTGCCATCGGCAACAAACTCGTGAGTGTGGGTGGCTATCTCTGGGGTGACCTGCCGCTGTGGCTGGTATGGGGCGTGTTCATTGCCGTCTGTCTCGCCGCCGCCATCTTCATGTTCGCCATGATGAAGCGTTTGGAGAAGGTCAGTTGACCATCTCAACCATCAAGATTCTATCATAGATATCTTGTATTTGTCCCGAATTATCGAATTAGAGAATTATAGTTATCCATTCAAGAGTCACAAGGAAATTCTTTAATTCTATAATTCGGGATAATAAAAAAGTGAATAAATCAATTCATTGTCCCGAATTATCGAATTATTGTCGTCCTTCCATGAGGCATATGGCAAATCTTTAATTCGATGATTCGGGATAATAAGTGGGAACGAATTGACTCCCTAATTGGGGATTTTTATTTTTTATGTCGCATCTTCTTGATCACGAACCAGGCGATGGCTAAGAGGACGATGGCGATGATGCCCCATTTGATATAGTCACCATATTCCATCAATTTATCCGTCAGTTGGTCCTCAGGGACGAAGGAGTGCAGATACCATCCCAATGCAGCGAGGATGCTGTGCCACACGCCGGCCCCGAGAGTGGTGTAGAGCAGGAATTTCCAATACGGCATCTTTGCCAGACCCGCCGGGATGGAGATGAGGTGGCGGATGCCGGGGATGAGACGTCCGGTAAGGGTGGCAACCACACCGTGGTCGTAGAAGTATTTCTCACTTTTCTCCACTTTCTCCTGGTTGAGCAGGCACAGATGGCCGATGTGGCTGTTGGCAAATTTGTAGATGATAGGCCTTCCGAGGAAATAGCCTGCCACATAGTTGATGGAAGCCCCCACGTCGGCACCGATGGTAGCGAAGAGGATGACGAGCAGCACATTGAGATGGCCTCCGGCTGCATGATAGGCAGCAGGAGATACTACCAGTTCGGAGGGAACCGGCACGACGGTGCTCTCAAGCAGCATGAGGAGGAAGATAGTGGGGTAGGTGAGGTTGCCCAAAAGGGCACTGATCCAATTCATTGGTGATGATGTTTTTGTGCGTAATCTAAATAGTCGTCCGGCTCCAGGTCTTCAGGGAAAAGCGGACTGAGCACGGCACGGGCAGAGAAGGGAGACAGTTGGATGGCTTTTCGGAGGCAGTCGAGATACATCTCTTCCTTGCCTAAGTCGTGTGCGCAGATGGCCAGGTAGGCATAAGCCTGGGGCAGTTCCTCAAAATCCTTGGGTTGGAAACCGGAAAGGATGTTGTAGGCCGTTTGGACATAGTTGTTGTCGTAGAGCGAGACAGCCACTCGCATCATGATGTGGGGAGAGTAGCCAGAATGCTCGATGGCCTGCCGGAAACAGTCGTGGGCAGAGGAGAGGTTGAAATTCTCCAGATAGACATGCCCGCGCAGTACCATCGCCTCATCGTGGTCAGCATCCTTGAGACCGTCCATCTGGTCGATGCATGCCAGTGCTTTTGTCTCGTCATGGTGCTGACTGTGTGAGAACACCATCTCTTGATAGACTTCCCATAACCGTTCGGGACAGTATTTGCGGGCAGCAGTGGCAGCCTTCTCCAAGTAAGCCATGCCCTCGTCATGGCGGTTGAGGTAGAGCAGGCACAAGCCTTTGTTCAGCATGCCGTCGATGTTGCTGGGACGCAGGTCGCCGTATTGCTCAAAAAATGGGATTGCTTCCTCATAGTTTTTGAGCCGCATGAGTGCCTGTCCCTTGTAGAGCAAGGCCGACTCATCGCTGGGGTTGATGGCGATGGCGAACTCGCTGCTGTTGATAGCCTCGCTGACCTGTCCCAGTGCCAGTTGGTTGCAGGCAAGCATGTCCCAATAATAGGTGTTATAGGGCGAGTTGTCGATGAGTTGCTCGAAGATGTTGCTGCTTCCGCTGTAGTCTTTCTCGAAATAGAGAATCCTTCCCAAAATTTCCTGATAGTCGTTGAGTTCACGCTCCTCCGACCGCTCCAACCATTTCCGGGCCAGTGCGGTCTGCTCGTAATCCACGAAGAGAGTGGCGACATCAAGCAAGAAGTCCTCGTAGTCGTTGTCATCCACCTGTTCCAGGCAGTACTCCAGATATAGGTCAGCCTCTTCAGCCTTGTCAATGACGATGAAAATCTCCGCCTTGATGTAATAGTAGTCAAGGTCGAACTTATCCTCTATCTGCTCAGCCAAGGCCAGTGCGCCTTTGGGGTCGTTGTTGGTGAGAAGTGCGATGCGGGCTTTGAGCACAAGGGGTGCCGTGGCACCCTCATACATGCTGAGGGCTTGGTCGGCAACGGCCACAGCATCATCGGAGCACCCCATCCAGTGGTAGTACTCCGCTATGTCTGTCAGTTGCTCGGAGTCGAGAAAGATGCTCTCTCCCCTTTGCTGTGCCTCTTCATAGGAGGCCAACAGTTGCTTGAATTCCTTGTTGTCGAAATAGCCTTGCATCGTAGAGCGCAAAAGGAGTGTTTCCGTGTCACTTCTTCTTCGACCATGTGTCTTTCAGACCTACGGTCTTGTTAAAGACAGGATGCTCCGCAGTGGTGTCGGGGTCAGCCATGAAATAGCCGATGCGCTGGAACTGCAGGTAGTCACCTGGTTTCATGGCAGCCGCGTATGGCTCCACATAGCAGGAAGTGAGAATGGTGAGACTGTCGGGATTGATGATCTGGCGCATGCCTGTCACGTTGTCACAATTCTGTGCCTCCCGGATGGCGGCGAGTTCGTCGCGTGGATTCTCCACTTTCCAGAGGCGGTCGTAGAGCCGTACCTCAGCCTTCACCGCATGGGCGCAACTCACCCAGTGCAGGGTCTTGCCCTTGATCTTGCGGTTGGCACCGGGCAGTCCGCTACGCGTCTCAGGGTCATAGGTGCAGTAGATGGTGGTCACGCGTCCTTCCTCATCCACGTCGCAGGGATGCTCCTCATCGCATTTGATGATATAGGCATTCTTCAGTCTCACCTCCTTGCCCGGGGCGAGGCGCAGGAATTTCTTCTCAGCCTCGCGCATGAAGTCATCGCGCTCTATCCATATCTCACGTCCAAACTCCACGGAGTGGGTGCCGTCGGCCTCGTTCTCTGGGTTGTTGACAGCCACCAACTCCTCGATTTTCCCCTCGGGATAGTTGGTGATGACCACCTTGACAGGGTCGAGCACGGCACTGACACGCTGGGCACGGGTGTTGAGGTCATCGCGGACAGCGCTCTCGAGCAATGCCATCTCGTTGAGGGCATCGTAGGTGGTATAGCCGATTTTGTCGATGAACTTGATGATGCTCTCAGGGCTGTAGCCACGGCGCCGGAAACCACAGATGGTCGGCATGCGGGGATCGTCCCATCCGCTCACCAGTCCTGCCTGGACGAGAGCCAGCAGGTTGCGCTTTGACATCAGGGTGTAACTCAGGTTGAGTTTGTTGAACTCCGTCTGGCGGGGGCGGTTGTCCTCGATGTTCTCGGTTTCGCCCTTGTATTCCTTCATCCAGGTGACAAACAGGTCGTAGAGGGGACGGTGCTCCACAAACTCCAGGGTGCAGAGAGAGTGGGTCACACCCTCGAGGTAATCGCTCTGTCCATGTGTGAAGTCATACATGGGATAAGCGTTCCATTTGTTGCCAGTGCGGATATGGGGGATGTTGAGCACGCGGTATATGAGCGGGTCGCGGAAATGCATGTTGGGGTGGCTCATGTCGATCTTGGCGCGCAGGACGTATGTGCCAGGTGTAGCCTCGCCACTGTTCATGAACTCAAACAGGCGCAGGTTCTCCTCCACCGGACGGTCGCGGAACGGACTGTTGGTGCCAGGACGGGTGGTGGTGCCTTTCTGCTGTGCGATGACCTCTGCGCTCTGTTCGTCGACATAGGCACGGCCCTGCTTGATGAGCCACACGGCAAAGTCCCACAGTTCCTGGAAGTAGTCGCTGGCGTAATAGACATTCGCCCATTTGAATCCGAGCCACTTGATGTCGTGCTCGATGTTCTCGATGTATTCAGTGTCCTCCTTGATGGGGTTGGTGTCGTCGAAGCGCAGGTTGCAGATGCCGCCATAACGCTCAGCGATGCCGAAGTCCATGGCGATGGCCTTGGCATGACCGATATGAAGGTAGCCGTTGGGCTCTGGGGGGAATCGTGTCTGCAGTCTTCCTCCGTTTTTTCCTTCCGCCAGGTCTTTCTCCACCTGCTGTTCTATGAAGTTGAGGCTTCTTTTCTCAACGTTCATGCTCTCTTCTGTTGTTGCCATATATTTGGGTGTTATATTGTTGAATCTTCGATCTTCAATTTTCAATTTCAATCTCATCTTATTCCTCTCGCATTGAGAGCCTGGTGATAGCGTCGGGCGTTGGCGGCATGTTCCGCCTCGTTGCGCGCATAGTTGTGCGTGCCGCTGAAATCCTCTTTTGCACACATGTAGAGATAATCGTGGTGCTCATGGTTGAGGACAGCCTCAAGGTCTTCCTTCAGGGGGATGCGGATGGGACCGGGAGGCAGTCCCTTGTATTTATAGGTGTTGTATGGGTCGTCGGTGGTGAGCATGCGGTTGAGGATGCGGCGGATGGTGAAGTCGTGCATGGCGAATTTCACCGTCGGGTCCGACTGCAGCAGCATTCCCTTGCGCAGACGGTTGATATAGAGTCCTGCCACGGTGGGCTTCTCTTTCGTGGCCGCAGTCTCTTCTGTGACGATGCTGGCGAGTGTGCTCACCTCCACGGGAGTCATGTCGAGGGCCTTTGCCTTGGCGAGTCGCTCCTCGTTCCAATAGCGGTCGTGCTCCTTCTTCATCCTGTCGAGGAACTCATCCACCGTCACCGTCCAGTACATGTTGTAGGAATCGGGGATGAACATGCTGGGAATGGTCTGAAGGGTGTAGCCATATCGCTGGCAAACCTTCTCGTCGGTAAGGGCGCGGTAAAGTTCGGTGCTGTCGAGTTCCAGTTTTTTTCCCACAGCGGCAGCCAACTTATCCATGGTGCGCACAGAGGGGATGGGCACGTTGAGCGGTGTCTGTTCGCCGCGCTTCAGCATGTTGAACAGTCCGTTGGCACTCATCTTGGTATCCACGCCATAGCGTCCGCGGATGATGTTGTCGCCATAGCCTCGGAAGTCAGCAAGAGCCTTGAAACCTTTCATTGCATGAGGTTTCGCGATGGCGGACACCTTGGCCATCACCGAGTCGATGTTGTCATTGCGGTCGATGTAGAGATACTGTGTCTCCTCCTCATTCAGCAATGGGGTGCGGGTGAAGTAGTAGCCGATACCCAAGGCCGCCAATATGAGGATAGCCAATATGATGGCGATAGTTTTCAGAGCCTTGCCCGATTTCTTTTCCTTTTTCATGTCGTAACTATTAATTTGACTGCAAAGATAGTGCAAACCGAGCGAAAAGCAAAGTAAAAAGCATTTTTTTACTTTCTTTCCCGAGTAACGAATTGGACAACACACAAAATGAAAACCCTAATAAAAGTATCAACACAGAGACTCAGAGATACAGAGTTTTTCAGATTTTTTCATCTGCGCCTCTGTTTCTGTGTGTTGAATGAATGTTTGTTTATGAATAATATAAACATTCGTGTGAAAGATTATGTTTGACATGTAATTATCAAGTAATTCGCTGAACAGTTGCTTTATTTCTCTAAAATCGAAAAAAAAGAGAAGATTTAGAGATTTAAAGCACTTTGTTTCTCTGAATCGAATAGTTTTTATACCTTTGCAATTACCCCTTTCCCAATGATGCACAATAAGGTAGTCAACGACTACGATAAATCATGACACCTATTATTACACAAGAAGAGCCCACGTCAGGATTCGTCCGACCGGATGATGTCATAAGAACCGACCGGTTCACCGACTTCTCGCCCTTGTCAGGCAGCGGATACAGTCTGCTGGTAAGGGCAAAGCGCAATGGGCGGTGGTGGCTGCTGAAAGGACTGAAGGAACAGTATCGTAAGGATACCGTCTATCAGGTTCTTCTGCAAAAGGAGTATGAGATAACCAGTCAATTGCTGCACCCGATGGTGGTGTCAGTCTTCTCCCTTGAAGAGGTGGAGGGTCTTGGACCATGCATCGTGATGGAATGGGTCGACGGTATGACACTGAAAGAGTGGCTTGCCCAAGGTGGGCATACCAAAGCGCAGCGCCGCCATGTGGTAGACATGATGCTCGATGCCTTAGCCTATGTGCATAGCAGGCAGACACAGCACCGTGACCTGAAGCCCTCCAACATCATGCTCACCAACGATGGCCTGCATCTGAAACTCATCGACTTCGGGCTTTCCGATACCGACAGCCATGCTATATTGAAAACTCCTGCGGGTACGGAGGGATATATGGCTCCCGACGGCCCTTCGGATGTTTACTCATTAGGCTGCATTCTCCGTGAACTTCGCTTAGGGTGGTTGTCGAATTTGGTCATACGAAAATGTTGCGCATCCTTGCCACGGCGGTACACAAACTTTGCGGACATCCGTAGAGACTTGCACCGCTGTTGGCAGTGGCCACGACGCGTCTTTCTCCTTGTCATCCTTGCCTTGCTGGTGGCAGGACTCTATTTGCTGAGCCATTCACCAGCACAACAGGGCATGCAAACGGTCAATGACTCCCTGAGCGTTCTCAAAGAAGAAGACACTACAAGGAGTGATGTCGAACAGGAAAAAGCCGACACTCCTCAAATTCAGGTGAAACAAATCTATGTAAAACAGGAGCAGGAGGAAATGGGACCCCGAGACAGCGCCAGGAATCACCTCGATGAGGCAAAGCGACAGATTGATCAGCAGGTGCAGTCATATGGCATCCAGCAGATGCTCGACACGGTCAGTTGCCAACTCAACATTTCTATCCCCTTCCTGAGAATTCTCGATGAGATGATATTGGAAACAGAGGAGCCAGAATTGAAGGAGTACATCGATGAACGTTACCGCAAGCCTTGGATGAAGCGGATGAAAGAATTGCCTTTCGACTAACCTATTCACACACTTCTACGACAACGCCGTCGCGTTGTCCTGCCACATAGACCATGGAGGGTTGCCCCTGATGCGACACGTCGTCCAAATACAATGGCTCATGCTGTATCATCAGGTGGCATCGGAACGTGTCACCCACGCACAGTTTTGTGTTTTCTGCCTCCACGATTACAAACTCACCATTGCCCTCGTGCCTGACCACGATTCTGCGGTCTGGTCGCCAGGTGATGACCAGCCGCTGTCCTCGTCTCAGTTTCTCCGTGTCAATCTTATCCTCTGGAATGATGCCGCTCTGCACCTCATCCAATTGGTCTGACTGAGCGCAGAAAGACTCATAATTCTTATAGCCTACAAACCGCGCCAGCACATCGAGCGTATGTTGGCGTGTCTGCACCTCTTCATTGCGCAGATATCCCCATAGACGTTTTAGTGTTGTCGGCGACAACCTATCTCGTGTGTGTAAGAATATTTGGTTGCTCAGTTGCTCAAAGTCGCGTGCCTCAATCAACTTGCGGCCCATCAACCGCTCCACCTCTTTTTTCAACAAATCCTGCTCCATGATGCGAAGGTACGAAGAAATCATCATTTTTGCAAGACCAGAGGCGAAAAGGACAGAAAAGGACTTGCAATATTGTCTGCATCATAATAATTTTGTTTCCCAATCACAAATTATCGGCTCTAAATGTTGCGTCTCTCAGAAAAAAGCACTATCTTTGGAGCGTCGTTCTATGGGATAGGACGGCGACATCGAGGAGAGCGATTATGCTTTGACCCGCCAGAGAATCTGCAAAATTCCATGTATAAGGGGAAAAAGACTGAGAGCTGCTTCTCCTGCAGTCGCATTTATACGACTCACCCCGCCATGGGGTTGACTCCTATAATACCTGCAGGTGTGAGCCGATTTCATTCTTACTTATACAGGTATTGCAGAACCTTCTGGCTAAGGATGCGAGAAGGCTCACACTCTATGTGTATAATATGGAATACCAATCTAATCAATAAACTATATGAAGCATTTCAAATTATCAATTCCTAATCCTTGGGAGAGGATTGTCAAGGAGGAAAATATCGCTGAGTGTGATAAAGATAGCTTCCCTCATAACAAATCAGCCGCACAGTATGCTGATGAAATAAATAGCAAAGACGATGAGATTGAATTAACTTTCTCCACTCTCCCTGACCCATTTAGTGGTAACCCCAATAGCAAAGTATATTGCCTCAACAAGAATCCTGGCCGTCCTGATTCATGCTTTGATGGGGAAAATGCATTTGCCAATGCAACCATAAACAATTTGCTGCTGAAGTCAGACAATTGTTTTTGGGCTGAGAACATCAAAAACAGATGTGGAAAACTGCACGATGGTGTGGCTTGGTTAGCAAAACGAACCAAGGAACTTGAAAGGATTCTCGGCAAGCATCCTGACATCTTCTTCGTAGAGTATTTTCCGTATCATTCTTCCAAGGGTTTCAGTTTTCCAAAATCTTTACCATCATACGAGTTTTCAAATAAGCTTATAGAAAAAGCCATGGATGAGGGAAAGATGATTATCATTATGCGTGAAAAGAGAAAATGGCTTAATAGGATAAATGGTTTGAAAGACTATTATAATCTCTATACCCTTAAATGCCCACAAGGAGGTTACCTTACACCTAATAATATAATCAAAGAGAGGTCTGGAACACCACTAACCGATGATGAAATCCAGAAATATTTCACATTATAAATAATAAATTAGAAATAGTAAAATATTGCGTATGAAACGACTACTTTCTTCAGCGGCATTGTTCCTATGCTCGCTACTGACATTTGCTCAGTACAGTGGAACGGGGGCAGGAACAGAAAGTAACCCCTATCTCATTTTCAACCAGACGCAGCTGTCTCAGATGGCAAATTTCCAGAATCAGGACGGCGTGGTGTTTCGGTTGATGAAAGACCTTGACCTTACCGACTGGATCAACGAGAACAACCCTCAACAGGGTTGGATACCCATAGGCGTGGAATCCTCTCCTTTTAAGGGAAAACTATTGGGTAATAACAAAACTATCAGTGGGTTGTCCATCACACGCACATCCTCATCCTATGTGGGCTTTTTCGGATATTTGGATGGTGCTACTATCGAAAACCTCACAATCAAAGGCTCATCAATCAAAGGTGCTCAATATGTAGGTGTGTTAACAGGCTGTGCCGATAACTCCACATTTACTAACGTCAATATAGAGATGACGGGCAGCGTGACGGGTACGAATTATGTGGGAGGATTCTCAGGAAATGTTAAGAACTCAACGATAACTAATCTCACTGCCACCGTAACAGGTGGGGTGTCTGGATCATCCTACGTAGGAGGTTTGATAGGTCCTGTTGAGAGTACTTCTATCACCACTTTCTCCATAAATGCTAATGTGTCAGGTTCTACAGAAGTCGGTGGCGCTTTCAGCTCTGGGTACAGCATGCCTGTAACTGACGGCACCATCATTGGATCTGTTACATCTTCTGGATCTGGTTCAATAGTTGGTGGTGTCTTTTCTAACGCTAACGGTTGTAATTTGACAGACATCACCATGAAGGGAAATGTCACAAGCACAGGAACGGGAGTATGGGTTGGAGGAATCATGGCTTATGGAGCAGGTACATTAACCCTTACCAACGTTGCTCATGTCGGCGATGTCAATGGCAATGGTGAGGTCAGTGGATGTGTGGCGGAATTGGGGAGCGGATCTTCAGCCACTTTCACATCCTGTTCGTCGAAAGGAAAGATTACTAACGCGGGTAACTATACTGGTGGTATTGTGGCTGTAAGCAATGATTTCAGTATTGCAGGAATGAATGGTTGTAGCCATTTTGGAGACATCAGCGGACAAAACTACGTGGGAGGTATTTTAGGAGCATCGGTGGCCACTAGCGGATCATCCCCTACATTGCATACTTATCAAGTATATTTTTCAAACGATCAAAGTAATACAAATGAATATGGTGGTGGTACATATTATACTCTTACTGATTCTATAACTGACAACAGTTCCACCCCCCTCATCACCAATTGTACAGCCATCGGCAATATCCAAGGCAAAAACTGGGTTGGTGGGCTCATTGGATCGGATGTTTCTAAAATTGTGTATAAAAAAGTAGAAAAATTTACGATGATGGGAAACACCTCTTATAGATACAATTTCCTTTGGAAAGATGGTTCATACACAAGAGAATACAAAAGTGGTTATAATAAAGTTAAAGTATACTATTATGTATATACTCGTGAGCATTCCAGTCACAATCTGACCAATAATTATTTCAGCGGATCGATTAAGGGAACAGACCATGTGGGGGGCATTGCAGGTCTGAAAACATCGGGTGAGATTTCATGCAACTATGCATATGCCAATATCTCCGGTGCCTCGAATGTGGGTGGAATAATAGGACGTGTCTCCAAAGAATCACCCTTCTATGTGACCTTGAAGAGCAATGTCGCCATCTGCTCCTACCTATCCGCTTCTGGCAATGGTATAGGAAGAATTTATGGCTCATTGGAAGATGCCGCATCTGTCACCATCGGCGCCGTTGGTTCGACAGATGGCAACCGTGCTCTCACCCAGTGCAAAATCATTCGCCAAGGCGTGGCTCAGACCATAGAGGACAATCTGCAGAACGGTACCAGCATTGGTCCGTCATTGTTGCGGCTGAAAGCCACTTACGTATCAATGGGATGGGATTTTGATAACAATTGGAAAAATCAGGAAACAGAAAGTTATCCGTACAAGAAATACCAGGCCGCGCCACCGATTATCGAGAGTGACCTTGTTTCACAATCTACCAGCATCAGTGGCAAGAGTGTGGATGGAGGAACGGTATATCTCTTCTACAAAGACCATGAGGCCGTATCGACCGACTGTGTGAGCAACCAGTGGAGTATCACCACCGAACCGCTACAGAGCGGGGCACAGGTGCAGATATACGCCGACGTGGCAGGACTGACACCATCCTACTTTACCAGCGCCAACGTGGGCTATCCCGGCAGCGGAACGGAGGATGACCCCTACCGCATCTATACCGCTGAAGACCTGCAAGGTGCCTACAATATGGGCTACTACAAAGTGATGAACGACATCGACCTGACCGCATGGATAGCAGAGAATAGTCCGGTGAAGGGCTGGCTGCCTGTCGGACTCAACAGTGGCGATGCCACCTATATAGATGGCGGCGGCCACAAAATCACCGGTCTGTGGATCAATACTACAGAGAACTACACCGGTCTTTTCTCCAATTATTCTGCTGGAGAAATCAAGAACCTTACCGTTGAAGTGGCAAGTGGCAAAAGCGTCAAGGGCGGAGACTACACAGGCATTCTGATTGGCAGAATGGCAAATGGTTCCATTGTCAATTGCCAGGTAAAAGGCGACGTGATAGGAACGTCACGTGTAGGTGGAGTTTCCGGCAACACCAACAAAACCACTTTGTCTGCACTTTCTTTTGAAGGAACGGTATCTGGAACAAATAATGTGGGAGGTATTGTGGGATATGCTTTTACATGCCCAGCTACCAATTGTAACGCTATTGGTACTGTGAATGCAACCGCCGAACAAGCCAAAATAGGAGGCTTGATGGGATATTACGCTAATTCTACCATAAGCAAGAGTATAACCAATGTTACCGTCTACGCTTCTGGTAAAACGAGTTATGTTGGTGGTCTCGTGGGCTATCTAATTTCAAGCGATGTGCAGCAATCCTTGTCAAAAGGCTCCGTCACTTCAACAGGAACAGGCGGCCCCACAGGCGGACTGGTCGGTTATGCCCCGGATTGCGACATCTCCGAATGCTACAGTTCAGCCAACACCAACGGAACAAATTACACCGCTGGTCTGGTGGGCTATGCTTCGGAGGGAACCATTACCAACTGCTACAGCACCGGCAACGCCATTGGAACGGAGTACACCGCTGGTCTGGTGGCCTATGCCAAAAATTGTTCCATCGACAAGTGCTACGCCAAGGGTGACGTGACAGGTGAGCAGTATGGCGCAGGTGTTGTGGGTGAGTTGGATGGTCAAGACGCACAACTGACCAACAGCGTGGCAGCCAACAACATCATCTCACTCTCTGCACAAAGCTCATGGGGCAGCCGCGTCATCGGTGGATACAAGAATGATGCTGCCGACCCCGAGGAGAGCAATTACGCCCTCGCCACCATGCAGGTGTCGCTCAACAACGTACCCCAACGTAAAACTGACGACCTCGTGGAAGGTATCGCCAAATCAGAAACCGAACTGATGACCGCCGCTACTTATCAGGTGCTTGGCTGGGATTTCACGAGTTTATGGGGAATTGAAGAAGGTGAGAGCTATCCTTATCTGAGTTGGACAAACTTGCCTTCACCTAACTTCATCACCTTTGCTGATGACAATGTCAAGGCACTCTGCGTGGCCAACTGGGATTCTAACCATGACGGAGAGTTGAGCATGGAGGAGGCCGCTGCTGTGACCGATCTGGGCGAGGTGTTCAAGGGCAATGAGGAAATCACCTCTTTCGACGAGCTGCAATATTTCACAGGGCTGACGAGCATAACGGCAGGTGCTTTTGACAACTGCCATGACCTTTCTTCAATCGTTATTCCCAACACTGTCACAAACTTGGAGTCGTGTGCTTTCTGCGGATGCTGGGGGCTCAAGTCGCTCACAATTCCTGATGGTGTGACAAGCATTGGCGAAATGGCGGTAGCTTGGTGCATAAGTTTGACATCCATCACCATTCCAGCAAGCGTGACCTCTATACAGAACTATGCATTCGAATCTTCCGCCCTCAATTCTGTAATTGTGGAATGGCAAGAACCTTTGGCTGTGCCTGAGAACATTTTTGAGGGCATCAACTACAACAATTGCACGCTCTATGTTCCTGAAGGAACCAAGGCCGCTTATAAGGCTGCTGATGTATGGAAAGAATTCTTCTTCGACGGTGATGACCGTGACGGATATAATGCCAGGAGGCTGTTGCGCGAACTGATTGCAAACATGGAGGCCATCGGAGGCTATGCACTTGACAATGCCAAGGCGACGGTGGACAACGCAAATGCCCCCAAGGAAGACTATGAGAGTGCCATCGCCCAATTGCAGCAGCAAATCAAGGACCGCTGCGCCAATGCCGGGGAGGACGGTCTGCCCGTGGATGCCACCGGACTGATCACCAATCCCTCGTTCACTTTCGAAACAGTTTCTTACTGGCAGGGCGACACACCGCAGTTCCAAACCTACAACAATGCGGAGTTCTATATGACCACATTTAACATCTACCAGGAACTGACTGGTCTGCCCAATGGTCGTTATATGCTAAAAGTGAAAGGTTTCCACCGCCCGGGCTATAACCAAGATGTATACAGCGACTTCCAACAGGGCACCGACAATGCCTCTGCCCTGCTCTACGCCAACAACGAGAGTGTGGTGCTCAGCAACCATGCAGCCTTTGCACAAGACGAGCAAATAGAAGGTTGGAGTGGCGTAGAAGTCAACCACAACGGCACAACCCAGTATGTGCCCGACAGCATGCATGACGCCTATATGTGGTTCAATAATGGCTACTACGAGAACGAGTTGCCCGTCACCGTCACTGACGGCATCCTGCGCGTGGGCATTCGCCTCGACGAGAGCATAGACCACGGGTGGGTCATCTTCGATGACTTTCGTCTGGAGTATTTGGGCAGTGATTCTGACAACAACATCGAGTATACTGATCTTTCTAAATACGACAACGTCATCTATGTGGAGGAACAGACGTTGGCTACAGATGTGCAGACCACCACACTTTCCGTAAAGATGAACAACGAGATGGGCGTGCGCGGTTTCCAATTCGACCTGGTATTGCCCGAAGGAATGACTGTGGCTCAGGATGAGGACGGATTCTATATGGCGGAGCTCAGCACCGAACGTACAACAACCCGTAAGATGAACGTTTTCGACACTGAGATGCTGGAAGACGGTTCACTGCGTGTATTGTGCAACTCCTCCGGAGGCTATACTTTTGATGGCAACGAGGGTGAGGTATGTACCATCACTATCCATGTCGGAGAGCAGGAGGGCGGCGAATACCCAATAATCGTGAAGAACATTGTTTTCACCGATGTGTCGGCAATACGCCATCCTTTAGACGATGCCATCATCACCAAACTGACCATCAGTGATTTCACACCTGGTGACGTGAACAACGACACATTCGTCGATGTCGCTGACCTTGCTTTAGTATGCAACTATATTCTTGAACGTGATATGGAGGTATTCATCTTCAAGGCTGCTGACATGAACAAGGACAATATTGTCGACGTGTCCGACCTAGCCGGGGTGTGCAACATCATCCTGCATCGCGAAATGTCTAACTCTCCAATGGCAAAAGCCCCATCTGCATCGTCTGCCAACATTACCATTGAAGCATCTTCCTCAAGTGTCCTACCAGGAGGAAAGGCTGTCATGTCCATCATCCTAAATAATCCATCGGACGAGGTATCTTCATTACAGATGGACTTGCTGGTTCCCAAAGGCTTTCGTGTGACAGACATCAGCATGAGCAATGACCGCCGTTCCAACCAATATGTGGAATATGAGGCCATCGGAGACCATAAGGTGAGGGTGCTGTGCGTTTCACCCAACAACTGTCCTCTGAAAGGATTTGACGGTGCTGTGCTGATGGTAGAGATGGAGGCATCCCGCGCACTGAATGAAGGTTCCTATCCGCTGGTAATCTGTAACACCATTCTCACCTCATACGGCAATAGGATGACAACATCCGAGATGACTTCCATGATGGAAGTAGGCAACGCCACTGCCATCACAGAGTGGGAAGCCGACGGCCATTCCAACAGCAACATTTACAGTATCAATGGTTCGCGCCTGAACCAGCCACAGCGTGGTGTCAACATCATGAGAGACAACAAGGGCAATGCCCATAAAATCATCAAAAAGAAATAATCATTATGAAAACAAGATTGATATGGATTATCATGGCCATCATGATATCTGCCATGACAGCATCGGCCCAAAAAACAGATATCAGCAATCGTGACAATGTCATTTATGTGGAGAACGCCACTGCCAATCCCGGAGAACAAATTATATTGTCGGTACAGATGAACAACACATTGGCAGTTCGCGGATTCCAGTTTGACTTGCTATTGCCCGACGGTATCACCGTAGCAACAGATGAGGATGATTTTCTGATGGTTGAACTCAGTACTGCGCGTACGACAGAAAAGAAGATGAACTATTTTGATACTGAGACTTTGGAAGATGGTTCACTACGCGTATTGTGTAATTCATCAAAGGCTTACACCTTCGATGGCAATTCAGGTGAGGTTTGCACCATCACGGTCAATGTGGCAAGTGGCCTTGGCGGCGACTTCGACATCAACCTGAATAACGTTGTTCTCACTGACCCTGATGCCGAACGCTATCCCATCGACGGCTCTCAATCTGTCATCAGTGTAAAAGAGAAAGACTGTGACTGTGGAATCCTTGGAGATCTCAATAAAGATGGGAAAATCTCCGTTGCCGATGTAATGTTACTTGTAAAAATGGTGTTAGCTAACTGACTTTCACTTAAAAGCTATGAAGCTATCCGCCGCATTCGCGGCGGATGCTTTTGTACGCTCAGAATGAGTATTAGCTAACGGGTGCAAGATCCGAGCGAGCGTAAGCATCCTAATAAAACACATTGTGACAGTTGTAGTTTGGTTGTACCTTTGTCCTGCAATAGTGCACCCAACTACAACTGTTTTGTAATGTCACACGAAGAGTTTCTGAATCTGCAATCCTCCCATCAGTCGAGTGGGCTGTCTTTGAAGTCGTACCTGATCATTGGTGATTATTGGGGACTGATCAGTGTGATCTTTGGGGACATTTCAATGATCATTTTTCCTTGTTTTGATGATGATTTCATGTTTTTCATCAGGGGTCTTCATTCCTTGGTCGATAGTTGCAACAAGCAGAATACTATCTCCAAAAGTGTGTCTGGAGAGAAAGTGTGATTATAAAAGTGGACCTGTCATCCCAGACGAAAGACGTGTTTAGCATGGTAAACACTTTTAAGCCTAAATTGTTTATTATAGAAAACACATTCGGGCTAGAGGTTACTTGCATCTGATTATAGGGGAACAATGAGAAAAATGGGGTAAACTTGCTAAACTTGATAAAAAAAAACGAGGTTTAGCAAGTTTACTCGTTTTTTTATATTTCTTTGCAACAACAGAAGAAGATATGTCTATGATTATTGGAAAAGATCAAATTCAGAAAATCCTTCGTTTTTCTTGCTCATGCCGTGACAAATGTGTAATTTTGCGTTGAGAGTCGGAAAAATACATTCCGACAGCACAACGACAACACTATGAAACTCAAATTCAGAATACATTACAGTACTCCCTGGGGCCAGAGTCTCCATGTCGCCATTACCTATTACAGCGATGACGGACGGACACGCAACTACCTGCTGCCCATGACCACAGACGACGGGGAGGTGTGGACAGTCGAGACCTCTGTGATGGAGTCACGGCAGCGCCCCATCACCTCGCTTACCTATCATTATCAGGTAATGGACAGCGAAGGACATCTGCTCAGAAAAGAGTGGAACAAGGTGCCTCGGCTCTATGCCTTCGACAGCACACGCGACTACTATTTCCCCGACTGCTGGCGCGACGTGCCTTTGCAGGCTCATCTCTACAGTCATGCCTATCAGGTGGCGAACAGCGGGAAGAGACATACCCCGGTGACCATGATGCGGATGCCGCTGTTCCGAAGGACGATCATTTTCCGTGTTTCGGCACCGCAGTTGCGCGAGGGTGAGACGGTTGGCCTCTGCGGAAGTCATCCCGCCATCGGTAGTTGGAGTCCGTCGCGTTTCCTCAAGATGAACCCCATCGGTGACAGCGAGTGGATGCTCTCTGTCAATATAGAGGGAATGCCGTTGCCCCTGGAATACAAATATGTGGTGGTGAACACGAAGACCAACCAACTCAATGCCTGGGAGGAAGGTGACAACCGTTCGACATTTGACGCGGAGATGCGCGATGGCGAAGTATTGGTGCTTTATGGGGAATCGCTCAGGGTGGCAGAATCGGAATGGAAGGCTGCCGGAGTGGCTGTCCCGGTGTTCTCGCTGCGTTCAGAACATTCGTTCGGAGTGGGTGATTTCGGCGACCTCTTGCGTTTCACAGACTGGGCTGCGGATGTCGGTCTGAGCATCGTGCAGTTGCTGCCAGTGGCAGACACCACCACCATGCATTCCTGGACCGACTCGCATCCATACAATACCATCTCAGCCTTCGCCCTCCATCCTCATTATCTCGATTTGGAGCAGTTGCCGCCTCTTCATGATACGGAGCATACGGTGGCATACAACCGGCAGCGCAGGGAACTCAACGCAATGGACTACAGCGACTATATGGCCGTAGACAAAGTGAAGATGGCCTATGTTGATGAGGTGTATGCCGAATCGGGAAAAGCAGTTCTGGAAGACGCCGACTGTCAGGCATTTATGGCAGCCAATGAAGAATGGCTGATGCCCTATGCCGCCTTCTGTATCCTGAGGGATATGCATCACACTGCTCGGTTTGCCGACTGGCCCGACCATGTCGTCTATGATGAGCAGCAAATCCGCTCCTTTCTGCAGGAGCATGCAAAGGATTTTGGGCGCATTTGTTTCATCCAGTACCATCTCCACCGGCAACTGTCGGCGGCAGTGCAGCATGCCCATGATCGGGGAGTAGCATTGATGGGCGATCTGCCTATCGGAGTTTACCGCGACAGTGTGGAGACATGGCAGCATCCGGAGTTTTTCGACTTCGGAGCACAGATAGGAACACCCCCCGACCAGGAGTCGTATAACGGACAGAACTGGGGCTTCCCACCATACCGGTGGACGGATGCCGAAGACAGGCATGACACAATGGCACCCCACGGCATTTTCGCCTGGTTCCGTCGTCGGATGGCCCATTTGGAACAGTATTTCGATGCGCTTCGGCTGGACCACACGGTGGGGTATTTCCGCATTTGGGAGATTCCCGACCATGCCGTGCTTGCCACCATGGGACATTTCCATCCTGCGCTCCCGCTCAGTGAAGAGGAAATCTCACGCACGGGACTGGTGTTCCGACGCGATCTCCACACTCGCCCGTTCATCAATGACGGAATCTTGGAGCGGCTTTTCGGCATTCATGCCAACTATGTCAGGGAGCATTTCCTCATCCGTCAGCAATATGGCCTTTATGCGCTGCGCGAGGAATATGACACGCAAGTCAAGGTGCGCAACCATTTCGGAGGGCTGACCGATGAGAACAGCCTGTGGATCAGGGACGGACTATACCGGCTCATCGCCAATGTGCTCTTCCTTGAGGACCTTCACATAGAGGGGATGTATCATCCGAGGTTCATGGTCTACAACGAACCTGTCTATGAGATTCTCAGCGCGGAAGAGAAGGATGCCTTCATGCGTCTCTACAACAACTATTACTATGAACGCCACAATGCGTTTTGGGCTTTTGGGGCAGAGCAACTTCTGGAGGGTATTTTGGACGGAACCCGGATGCTGGTCTGCGCCGAGGATCTTGGCATGCTGCCGTCATGCGTAGCGCAGGTGCTTGAGCGTCAGCGCATACTGTCGCTGGAGATTCAGGCAATGCCCAAACAGCCAGGATATGAGTTCGCTCACCTGGAGGCAAATCCCTACCGCAGTGTGTGCACGCTGTCCACCCACGACATGCCGCCGCTGAGGCTGTGGTGGGAGGAGAATCTCGGACGCACACAGCGTTATTATGCCGTCATGCTCCAACAGCAGGGGAAAGCGCCGAAACAGTTGCCGCCCCATCTGGCCGAGCAGATTGTGGCAAGGCAGATGTATTCGCCATCGATGCTCTGCATCCTCGCCTTGCAGGACTGGTTGGCTATGGATGTTGAACTGCGCCACAGCAATGCTGCCGATGAGCGCATCAACTCCCCATACGATATGTATAATCCTTGGCGCTTCCGTATGCGGCCCACCATCGAACAACTGCTCGATGCCACTAAATATAACACGAAAATACGGACCATGGCCAAACACAGCAAGAGAAAATGAACTGCATCTTTGATCTTGACGGAACATTGCTGGACACCCTCGACGACTTGGCTGCCAGTACCAACTATGCACTGCGTGCGTTCGGACTTCCTGAGCGCTCCCGGGATGAGGTTCGCCGTTTTGTGGGCAATGGGGTGAGGCGGCTCATGCAGCAGGCAGTGCCCGATGGTGAGAGCGATCCCCGGTTTGAGGAGGTGCTCGCTACTTTCCGGAAGCATTACCTGCATCACAGCATGGACACCACTCAGCCCTATCCGGGCATCATGCCGATGCTCGCCCGCCTCAGGGAGGAGGGACATGCCACGGCAGTGGTGAGCAACAAGTTTGATGCCGCCACGAAGTCGCTGTGCCAGCATTATTTCGGCACGCTCATTGATGTGGCTATCGGAGAGAGTGAGCGCATCAGGAGAAAACCGGCGCCCGACACTGTCTTGGAGGCAATGAGGCTGCTGGGTGCGAAGAAGGAACAGACCATCTATATCGGTGACAGTGATGTGGACATCGCCACGGCGAAAGCATGCGCCATTCCTTGTGTCAGCGTGCTGTGGGGATTCCGTGACCGTGACTTCCTCCTGGCACATGGAGCCACCGTCTTCATCTCACAGCCCGAGGAGATGGTGAAGATGGTGTCAGAAGTTGAGACAATAATTCGTCAATAGGATATCTTGAACATATAAGGATATTGGCGATAGCCACTCACCGTCTTTATTTCAATCACGCCATTGGAGCCTTGCGAACCCCAGATATCGGTGGCGGCGGCACCTTTGATCATTGCGATGCTCACGATGTCTTCAGTGTTGACGTTGAGGAATTTTGCAAGTTTCTCCTTATTGGCGTAAGAGAAGTTGAATTTTTTGGTGTCGGTTTCCCATACGTCGCCATTGACGACGATGAGGGGGGCGTTGGAGCCTTTTGTACTCGACACACCACGCATGCGCATGGAACTGCGGGGGCGTGTCGCCATCACGCCTTCGTGATGCTGGGGCGCTCCCATCACCACGAGGTAGAGATGCCTCAACTGCTTATTCTTAGGGATGCGCAACACGGGGGCGTTGACGGCACCGTAGATGCATTCATCATCGAGGGTGACTCCCACGAAGCCGTAGCGCAGGTTGTCACCTTTGACACGCACCTTGAACGTTTTGGCATTGAGGTCCACGCGTTCGTCCAGCAGGATGGCATTGAAGCCATAATCCTCGGGCAAGTTTTTGGGACCTAGCCATCCTCCGCCTTTGTCCTCCAACTCGGTGTCGAACGTACAGGCATAGGGACGTGTCTCACGCCGTGCATGCTGGAAATCGAAATTGACCAGATGCTGATAGCCTCGGAACATTTCGTCGCAGAATGCTCCCTGGTCAAGTCCGTACATACGCATGTAGGTCGTCGCCGCGTCTTCACCTGTTCTGTGTTGACGGTAAAGTTCAGCGATGCTCTCCCGTCCATGCAGGTCGCTCCACCACTGTATGACGTAAGGTGAATGATAAATGTTCTCCTTATGGAGGAAGGCCTTGTGAGTCAGTTTCCTGAAGGCTGCGAGATGGTCGATCTCGTCGGTGACCCAGTCGGGGTTGACTTGCCAGAGCATCCACTGCGAAGTCATCTCCTTGAAGCCGGTGTTGATCCATTGTTGTCCTACGCTGTCGGCCACGATCTGGAACTGGAAGCAATGCCCCAACTCATGGGCTATGGCATTCATTTTTTCATTCTGTAGGAAATTGGGAGTCACCCAGAGTGCGCCGATGAAATTGTCGTACGACCCACCATAGGCCTTGCCGTCAAGGGAATACTTGATCATGACCATCATCTTGTAGCGGTCGGCTTTGGACGGGCCTTTCACCCATCCCAGCGTGTCGCGGAAGAAATTGTAGAATTGCTGCGCCCGGTACCTGATGTTGTCCAACCGGAAAGCCATCGGCTTGCCATCTAGGAGAGGCGGATGGTTGAGGTCTTGCCCGAACCCCTTCTCCCACATGAAGATGAGGTCGGGGGTCTCTATGCTGCGCTGGAACGACCATTGCGAAGTGTCGCTTGCCAGGTCCATGCCACGCAGGCTTTCAGGGACGTACACTTTCTTCTGAGCATGGACGACATTCGTTGAGATGAGCACCATGGCGAAAACGAGGTAGAAATAATGTCTTGACATCATATAGACATTACAAATTTGAATTCTGCTAAGATGAGGGTGTAAAATCATCCTCAATATCGAATCTGTTTACCTCATTTCTGAAAAAATTTCAACATGTAGATGTTGTAGATGGTCAGGTATTTGCTCTCCAACTCGTTTTGCTGAGCCTTCACCAGGTTGGTCTTGCCCGTCATCAGTTCGGCAATGTTTTTCAATCCGAGACGGAACTGCTCGCTGAGCAGTTCATAACTGGTCAGCTGACTTTCCGTTGCCACCTTGGCCGCCTTGAACTTGCTTTGGTTGGTGGTGGCATCTATCCAATAAGTCTCTATGGTGTTGTAGAGTGTCTTCTGCTTGTCTTTCAAGTCGAGTAGGTTGCTCTCGCGTTGGAGCCGCGCTTTGTTCACCGCAGTTTTCGCCTGGCGATTATCAAGGATGGGTATGCTCAGGTTGGCTCCGACCGCCATGTCAAAGTTGGTCTTGAGTTGGTGTCCGAATCCTCTGTCATCCATCGAGGTGGTGTTGGTGCCCAATGAACCGCTCACGCTGACCGTAGGGCTTTTGGCGGCACGGGCTATGTCGATGCTCACATCGCTGCTCTCAATGGCCAAAAGGGCATTCCTGATCTCCGGTCTGTTGTTCAGTGCCTCAGCGTAGACGCTGGTGAGGGCGGGTATGGACTCAAGAGCCTGCGCATCGGTGTATTGGGGAATAACGACGTCGAAGTCGGGAGCCTCGGTGAGTTCCAACAACTGCTTGAGTTGGAATTTGTAATTCTTCACCTGACTCTCCGCTGCCACCAGATTGTACTCGTCCTGGGCACGCTGCGCACTGAGTTGGGCGAGGTCGGCTTTGCTCATCTTTCCCACCTCTACCATGGTATTGCCGCGGCTCTCATTCACCTTGCTCGCCTCGAGACTCTGTCTGGCGACGGAAATAGCCTCGTTGGTGTAAAGGATTTGCGTGTAGAGTTGCACGATTCGCTCCTCAATCGAACGGGCACTTGTCACCGAGTCAAGTTCCGCTTTTTGTGCTGTCAACTGGTTGAGTTTGATGGTGTTGTGGTTGCGCTTGCCGTTCCATACCGTCCAGTTGGCATTCACACCATAACTGCCGTTGTAGTACACCTTGTCGATGCTCGACTGCACATAACCGTTGGCGACAGTGCTTTGACCAGAAGCGATGAAGGGTCTGTAAACGACATTCTGACTGGTGGATGCATTGAGTGAGGGAAGCAACTCGGCCTTTGACTGCTCCACATCTTCCAGAGCGGTCTGTCGCTGTATCTGACTTTTCTTGAGGGTGATGTTGTTCTGCAGTGCATAGTTGATGCATTCCTGCAATGTCCATTTCTTTTCTGTCACCTGTCCGCTGACGGGCAAAGTGGCAGCAAAGAACAGACAGGCACAACACAATAATAACTTGTTCATTCTTGGTATGGTGTGATGAATGCTTTTATAATCCTATTGATGGGTAAACAATGTACAAAAGTACATTATTTTCCGGATAATTTCAAGAAATGGCTTTTTTTTCTATATCCGTTAACCAATTACTTAATCTTTTTCCCTTTCCAAACGTCTAAAAGATATAAGACCAAACAAGAATTACGTAAGAAAAACTATCTCACATGAAAACGACCATGAGATTTTTCTGCATGCTGCTGGCACTGTTGTTGGCCGGCATAGCGTTTGCACAAAAAAAGCAGGAACTGCCCACCAAATATGAGCAAAACAAAAAAGCAGTCGTCACCCTGACGAGCGGGAAACAGGTGACTGCTCCCAATTCCAATATCTTCATGAAGGATGCTTCCTTGCTCTATTTTCAGGGAAATGAGGCAAAATCGGCGAATATGAGTATCGTCGCGTCTGTGGAGTTCGATGACAAGAAATATATCAACATTGAGAACCAACTGGCCTATTTCGTCGATTCCATCAAGGGCAACAGCCTCTACTGTGTGGAACTGATTGACCTGAAGGCATGGAAGCAGAACCTCATCAACAACCGCAATTTCACCCATATCGACTTCAGCAGCGAGCGACTTGAAACCTATGCTGACAATTTCGTTGAGCATGAGGACAGGATGTTCCCTATCATCTATGTTTATTATTTCTATCTGGACGGGAAATTTGTGCTGGCTCATGACCGAGACCTGTGGGTTGTGCTCAACAAGGAGCGTCACCGCCTGATGAAGACGGCCATCAGCGACCCCAACTTCAGTTGGACGGATCCCACGTCTCTGATGAAACTGCTGAAGATGATCAGCATCTGATGACCCTTCTTCACACTCCGAAAAGTATAAGATACATCTTGCAAAGGATATTTGACGGCAAAATTGTATTTTTGCCGTGAAAAATTATCAACTATTGCTTACTGTAAATATCTTATGCTTATGAAAAAATTGTTGCTTCTGTTGCCATTGCTGGCATTTTTTGGCTGTACCTCCGAAGTGGACAGTCCTGTGTTGAACGTTGAAGGAGGCCAAATTCAAGGTGTGGCCGCAGACATCCCTGGCGTTTTTGTATATCGGGGCATCCCTTATGCTGCACCGCCTATCAAGGAACTTCGTTGGAAAGAACCGCAGCCTGTAATCGCTTGGGAAGGTGTGAGAATGTGCGACAAGTTCGGTCATCCTGGTTACCAAGGTGTTCATCTGCCTGAGGGGTATGCCAATGAGTGGGGATATGGTGATGAGGCTCCTTACTCAGAAGACTGTCTCTATCTGAATGTGTGGACCAAGGCTCCTGGAAAAATTGACAAGAAACTGCCTGTGGCTCTGTGGATCCACGGCGGCGGATACAGAGAGGGCTGGGGGTCGGAACCAGAGTTTGACGGACAGGAATGGGCCAACAAGGATGTGGTGCTTGTGTCCATCAACTATCGCCTCGGCATCTTCGGATTCATGCCCTATCATGAACTGTCGGAGGAGAGCCCCAATAAAGTTTCTGGCAACTATGGTATCCTTGACCAGATACAGTCACTGAAGTGGATCAAGGCCAACATCGCACAGTTTGGCGGCGATCCCGACAATGTCACAATCTTCGGACAGAGTGCAGGTGCAGGAAGTGTGAAGACATTGTGTGAGTCGCCGCTGGCCCGTGGTCTTTTCCACAAGGCAGTCATCATGAGCGGCGGCGGAATCACCGTGCCGCCAACTGGTGACGAGGAGGCCAAGCCTGCTGTTCCTATGAACAAATTCTTCACCTACAACCCATCACTCGAGCAGGCAGAGGCTGACACGAAGAGGGTGATGGATTGGGCAGGACTGACCGACCTTGCCAAACTGAGGGAAGCCCCCACAGAGATCCTCTACACGGTGGGAAATCTCTATAATACCGTGACCCACAGTGATGTGTTCCTCATGGGACGACCGCTTATCGATGGCTATGTGAGCACCAAGAATTTTGATGATGCTACCCGTGATGGAACCTTGGCTGATGTGCCTTATATGATAGGCTATACCTTGAACGATATGGGCAGTATGGGACCAGGCATCGCTGAGTTCTGCAAGGTGCGCGAGAGCAAGGGCGGTAAGGCTTGGGCTTATGAGTTTGCCCGTCCGCTGCCCGATGACGGATCGCATCCTGAGGTGACCGCCCGTCTGAAAGGGGCATTCCACTCTTCCGACCTTTGGTTTGTCTTCAAGTCGCTCAAGCATTGCTGGAGACCCTGGACTCAAGGCGACTGGGATCTTTCGGAAAAAATGCTGACGGCATGGACCAACTTTGCCAAATACAGTGATCCCAATGGTCCTGACGGTGGAGAATGGACTCCCTGTACGGCAGAGAATCCGAAATTCATGCTGTTCAAATTGGATGACAAGGATGCAGAGAACTCGGAGATGGGTGACCCCATCATACCCGAGACGCCTGCTACGCCTCCAATGCCAGTTCCCGCAGTTCCTGCTAAGTGATAGTTACTCTATACCATCCATGTGATATTCAACACAGAAATAAAGAGACACAGAGGTAACAATAATTTTGTTCCTCTGTGTCTCTTTGTTTATTCTCCAATTCGCTTATTCGAGATTGCTCCGACCGGTGCGGTCCATCTCACGGATGACCTTGAGGAGATATTGCCCGTATTGGTTTTTGAGCATGGGTTGCGCTACTTCCTCCATTTTCTCCCGTGTGATCCATCCACTGCGGTAGGCGATGCCTTCGAGACAGGCAATCTTCAATCCCTGGCGCTTCTCGATAACCTCCACGAAGACCGATGCCTCTGAAAGAGAGTCGTGGGTGCCGGTGTCGAGCCAGGCGAATCCCCGTCCGAGCGTCTGCACCTTCAGTCGGCCGACCTCCAGGAAGCGCTGGTTGACCGTCGTGATCTCCAACTCCCCGCGTGCGGAGGGCTTGATGGTTTTTGCTACCTGAACCACTTCATTGGGGTAGAAATACAGACCCACCACTGCGTAGTTTGACTTGGGATTGGCAGGCTTCTCCTCGATGGAGAGGCAGTTGCCGGCATCATCAAATTCTGCGACGCCGTAACGCTGTGGGTCGTCCACCCAATATCCAAATACGGTGGCTTGGTTGTGCTCTTCGGCCTGGCGGACGGCTTCGCGGAGCCTTGCTGACAGTCCTGAGCCATGGAAGATGTTGTCGCCCAGCACGAGGCAAACCGAGTCATCGCCGATGAATTCCTCACCGATGAGGAATGCCTGGGCCAGACCATCGGGAGAGGGCTGCTCAGCATATTCGAAGCGCACGCCGTAGTTGCTGCCATCGCCGAGCAGGCGTCGGAAAGCGGGCAGGTCGTCGGGTGTGGAGATGATGAGTATGTCGCGGATGCCGGCAAGCATCAGCACAGAGATGGGGTAATATACCATTGGCTTGTCATAGATGGGGATCAGTTGCTTGCTGATGCCCTTGGTGATGGGGTAGAGGCGTGTTCCGCTGCCTCCGGCTAAAACGATTCCTTTCATATATTGATGATTTAATGGGTGATAAACTAAACAAAAGGCTTTTCTCCCTTGCTGCGGATATAGCGGTCGAGCAGGAGATTGTAGACAACGAAGAGTATGATGTCGATAGCCAGCGAGTAGGTGAGGCTGATGTCGATGTACTGCACCATCAGGATGTTGATGACACCGAAGAAGATAGCAGTGAGGATGATGGTGAAGAGTGTACCATGCTGTCCTAATCCTGCCCGCATCCATTTGTGGTGGAGGTGATTCTTGTCGGCCTGAAATAGATGCCTTCCATGATACATGCGGGTGATGACTACGCGCACAACGTCAAACAATGGCACGAGCAGCATGGTGATGGAGAGCATGAGTCCTCCGCGGCGGAATTCCATGATGGCTGGATTGTCCATGGCAAATTTCACAAAAAGCATGCCAAGGATAAACCCGAGTGTCAGACTGCCAGAGTCGCCCATGAATATCTTCTTTTTCTTTTCGGGGTCACCACAGATGTTGAAATAGAGATAGGGCACCAGTACACCCATCAGACCGGCAATCAGTATGCAGTAGGTGATGAGGCCGTACTGAATGAAGCAGGTGAGGAAGCCACCGAGGGCAAGGAACGACAGACCCGCTGCCAATCCGTCGATGCCATCGATGAGGTTGATGGAATTGTCGATGAAGACGATCATGAAGACGGTGAGAGAGGCTCCCACCCAGAACGGGATTTCGCCGATTCCGAAAAAGCCATAGAGATGGTTGATGTATAGGCCTGAAAGCGGCAGCATGGTGGCAGCGATGATCTGGATGAAAAACTTCGTCTTGGCATCAAGTCCGAGCAGATCGTCGATGATGCCCATCGTGTAGATCATGAGCAGTCCGATCAGGAAACAACATGCCCACAGGCTGATGTGGATGGTATTGCGTCCCTCGTTGTGTCCCATCACAAGAAGAGCGAGAAGAAATGCAAGCACCATGCTGGGCATGAAACTGAGGCCTCCCAGCCTTGGTATGTTGTTCTTATGCACCTTGCGCTCATCGGGTATGTCATAGAGTTTTTTCCGCTGACAGAACTTCATGATCAGCGGAATGAGGATAAATCCGGACATTACGCTGATGCCAAAGGCGATGAGGGAATATATTGTGATTCTTGTCATGCTTTGTTCCTGAAATAGTCTTTTATGTGTGCAAAGTTAGTGGAAAAAGGATGCACATCAAAAAAAACATCATGTTTTTTCTGATTCAAGTTGGTTTATTTCTTCCACATTGTTCTGCAAACCTGGTGGAGAGGATGCCTGAGCCGTGTCGCCCCAATCCCATCTGAATGAGAATTGCTGTTGGGTGATGAACCAAGTGAAGAAGAGGAATTGAACGACATTGACGATGCTCATCATCACATTTTCCTGATAGAATTGAAGGATGAGCACATAGACGGCATAGGCGTAGACACATTTTGCGAAACCGCTGCCGTTGCGTGCATAGCGGTATATCCATCCAGAGAGCAGGCCATAGACGAGGGCGAAGAATGCCACACCACGGTATCCGAAATCCATGAAAAAGGGTTGGAAGACGGTATAGACATTGGTTGGAAGCGGCACCCATACAAACTCCTGCAGTTTGGTGTTCACTTCATAATTGCCTCCGAAGCGGTTGAGGAAGAGATATATGGTCTGAAACGTATGTGAGCCAAACTGAGTGGAGATATCTTCTGAGATACGCTCGAAAGCCGCAGGGGGAGAAAGCACATAGATGGCAAAGAAGTCGAGAAAAGGCATAGCGTCTCCGGCATCGGCATCATCGCTTGTGAGTTCGCGTGCCAAATTGATCAGGAAGAAAACCACCACCACAGAGACAGTGGAGAAGATGATAGAACGCAGGCGGATGACCCTCTTTTGGTAGAGAATGTACATGAGTGCGGAGAAAAGGAAGAAGAGAATGCCTTTCTCCATGATGGCGAAAGCACTCATCATGCTGGCGGCCACAATGGTGAGCAACTGCCACAGCGGCACTTTCGGGTAACGCCACAGAGCCACGACGATCAGCACCTGATTGAGCACGTAGGAGTAATTGAGAAAGCCGTATTGCTCATCGCCGAAGACAGCCAGCAGACGGAGGTTGTTGAGCATGTCGGCCGTGTCGAACATCATTACTACCTGCATGATTTTGTATAGATACAGAGGGGTGATGACCATCGAGATGACATACAGTGTGGTGAAGATGAGTCCGCTGGTCTCGGGCAGACGCTTGGATGCTTCCTCTGGGTCTTTTACGGCGGGCAGCAGATAGTAGGTGATCAGCGCAGAAGCACAGAATATGGGCAGCCAAAGGGCAAGACAGGTATGGAACTGTGTGCCGAGAGGATAGAGAAGGTCGCCTTGGAACTGAAACATCACCACGATGGCGAGCCACACTGCGGTAGTGATGGTCCACGGTGCAAAGAGGTCGCCTGCCTTGAACAGCATGTACCCGACGAGCAGGATGCTCATGATGATGATGAGAATCAGATCCATGGGCTATGTACTTTGGGGGTTCTGATGGCATGTTGCAGAAGCACTGCCCATGTGGTAAGGGTGAGTGCGAGGAAGACGAAAGACAATATGTAGCCCACGATGGCAGGAGATGATGGGTGAAGAGGCACCGTGGAATTGCTCAGTACAGCGAAGGTATAGGAGAATTTGCCCACAAGCGCCTGGTTGCGGCGGTATTGCTCCATCGCCTTACTGTAGCCAGTGAAGGCACTGGCGTACTCTTTCTGCAGGTGTTCCTCCATGGAGATGACGCGAGGCGTGCTTAGGTCATTGTGTGTTTCGCGGAAATGCACATAATCGTTGCGTGCTGCCGTGAACCGTTCTTTCTCCTGATTGAGTTTGACTGCCGCCTGAACGAGGTCTCGGTGGGCGCGGTCACGGGCATAGTCGGCCATGTGGCGCTGAAGGTGTATGCGGGCAGAGTCGGCTATAAGTGCTGCCACCAATGGGTCTTGGTCGTTGACCCGAATGGTAATGGTCTTGTATTTGGATGAGGCTTTTGAACGGATGTTGTCCTGAATGATGTCGATGATGCGTGTGTGCTCATCTGTGGAGGAAGTGAACAATGACTGCCACCACGGTGTACGGTGGTGGTCGAGGATATGGTGGTAGTAGTCGGTGTGGAGAGGCGGGATGCGCACTTTTGCCATCTCCTCAGCGAAATCAGTGGCAGACACAAGTTTGGAATATACCTCCGGCTGTCGAAGTCCCTCCTGGTCGTTCATGGCAGTCTTTGCCCATGAGGCAAAACTATTGAGGCCCAGCAATAGGTCGGTCTCTTCCTTTTCATTGGCGATGATCACTTTGGCAGAATAAGACTTGGGGATGGACGAGCAGACAACCATGGCGAGCAGCACTGCCATGGTGGCAGTGACGGCGTATGCCCGCCAATGTTTCAGGCATACTTCCCATGCGCTCCATGTGGGCTGGTCGTTGTAGAGGTTCTCGTCGGTCATCGCAGCATCGGCTTATCGGAAGACAAAGACCTGTCGCCGTCTTTTCCAGACGAGGAAGACGATGTATGCCGCTGCACCGAGGAACATCGAAAGAATGAGTACCGACAGTTTTGACCTGTTGATGTGCTTGATGGGTACCGAAGCCGACTGCACGATGGTGAAGGCGGGGGTGCGTTCCTGTACTTTCGCCTTGGAGAGTTGCAACTGCTCGTAAATCTGTGTGTAGGCATTGTATTTGAGTTGCATGTCGTTCTCCAAGTCATCCTGCTTTGACTTGTAACTCTGCAGCAACAGGTCCTGGTTGGTGTCGCTGAATGAGGCATATTGTTGGCGGGCCTTGACATATTGCTCACGGGCCTCCGCGAAAAGGCGCTCCATATAGGCCAGGTCGTTGCGTGCCTTCTTTGTACGGTATTCGGTGATGAAGTTTTGCAGTTTGTTGCGCACAGAGTCGGCCATGGTGGCAGAGATGAGCGGGTCCTGGTCGGTCACCTCGATGGTGATGACGCTTGTCTTCTTGTCAACGGTGCAGTTGATGCTCTTGCCGATGTTGTGGGCAATGTTGTATTGTTTCTTGGTGAGTCTGAACGGGTCGACATGGCTGTCGTCGGTGGGGGCGCCGCTGTCGTCGCCTTTCATTTTCTCCACCATATTGGCGAGCCATTCAGCAGGACGTTTGTACCATGCCCTACGGGTATGGTTTTTCAGATAGTCGAAATAGTCGGTGGTGAGCGAACCGTCCTTGGTCTCCACGGTGACAGGAAAAAGACTGACGATGAAGTCGGTTGACTGGATGAGGTCGGGGTAGAGTTCAGGATAGATGGCATCGCTGCTGTTGCCGAAGTCCATATCCATGCCCACCATAGAGGCGAGTGATGAGATGTTGGAGGTGAGGCTGTTGCTGGTGGCTGTTTCCGGAGCAAGCATCACGGAGGCTCTGTATTCCTTTGGCGTGCCAAAGGAAATAGCAAGTCCGATGATACCGAAAATCCCCATGGTCACTCCCATCCAGAGTCTGTTTTCCTTGATGGCTCTGAGCAGGGCAATGATATCGATTTCTATCTTGTTGCTCATGGCTGTGTTACTTGAGGATATTGGCGAGAGTGGCGATGATGGCTGAGAGAGAAGCCACAGAGGTGGCGATGCTGAGGGTCTCCTGCATGGAGGTGTGGACGATAGGTTTCGAGGGCACTACAATCTCGCATCCCGGCATGGGCTTTGCCTTGTTGCTCTTCTTGGCTATCTTTCCGTTCATGTAGATGATATAGGTCTGGCGCTTCTTTGCCTTGTTGCCGTATCCGCCAGCCTGGTTGATGTAATAACTGATGCTGCGGCCTTCTTCGAAGGCAACGGAGTTGGGGCGCATCACCTCGCCGCTGATCTTGACCGTGCCAGTATATTGTGGTACGATGAGACGGTCGCCTTCGCGGAGCATGATGTCCTCGTCACCTCCGGGGCTACGCAGGGCCTCGTCGAGGTCGATTCCTACAGGGTAGGTTTCTCCCACCTCATATTTTTGAAGTTGCTGCATCTGGCTGAGGTTGGAAAGATTGGCGTTGCCGCTTCTCAGAATTTGTTCCTGAAGGTTGATCTCAGCCTGCTCTCGGGCTTTCTTGAGAGCCTCGATCGCATTCACACGTTCTTCCTGAGTATATCGGCGCTCAAGTCGTGCTCCCTTGGCATAGGCATGGTCGCTGAGTCCTCCGGCAGCCTTCACCAATTCGCTGATGTGCATATCCTTGGTAGATATGGTATAAGGGCCGGCAAACATTACCTCGCCTTCAATTGTTACGTTCTGTTGCTTGTACGATCCGGGGCTCTTGCGTACATACACCTCGTCAAAAGGCATGAGTGTGAATCCTGGTTCTCCCTCGATGACAAAGCCATCCTTGATGGCGAAGGTGAACGTCTGGGCGCGGATGGAGTCGGTGGAAATGGCGTATGGGTCTGTCACGCGGCGGGCTACGTCAATCTTCACGGCGGATGCCGTCTCCTTGAGGCCTCCTGCTTGCAGGATGAAATCCTCGATGGTTTCATTGGCTGCATACTTGTAGGTGCCAGGGAAATAGACCTCTCCATGGATAGAGAGCGTCTGTTCCTCCATCATGTCTTGCTTGGTGGGGATGAAGAGTTCGTCGTTGGGCTTGAGTGGGATGTCGGCCTTGGTGCCGTTGAGGATACCCTCGATGTCGAGCCTGAGCACCTCGCGGGTTCGGTCTTCCTTCAGACGGTGCATCACGGCATGGGCGGTGAACGCCTCCTCCTTCAGACCACCTGCCGCTTCGATGAGTTTTCTCACGGTATTGATCTCACCGTCCATCTGGTACATGTCGGGACGGAAAACAGCACCCTTGATCTGTGCCATGTTGCTGTAGCGGTCGATGATGGAGTCTACGGTGACGGAATCGCCGTCGGCAAGGATGAATGAGGCCATGTCAAACTCATCGACGGTATAGACGGAGCGCTCACGCCCTGTCTTGCGGATGACGCGCAGTGACTGTTTGTATGCATCGCCTGTGAATCCTCCGGCGTATTTGACGAGCGACTGCAGGCTCTCGTTGCGTTTCATCTCATAGTACATGGGGCGTTTCACCTTGCCCTCAATGCAGACGATGCAGTCGTAACTGCCCACCATGATCATGTCGTTGTCCTGCAGTGTGACATTACCGGTCATTCGGCCGTTCTGCAAGTAGTCATAGATGTCGACCTGGGAGATCAACTGACTGTTGCGGTAGACGCGGATGTTGCGCAGCGTACCGATGTCGGTGACACCTCCTGCCATGTAGAGGGCGTGGAACACGCTTGCGAAGGCAGACAGGGTGTAGGTGCCCGGTGTTTTGACATCACCAACCACATTCACCATGATGGAACGGGTCTCGCCAACAGTGAGCCTGAGTTTCGAACTCTGATAGCGTGCACCAAGTTTTGACCGTATCGTGGCATTGGCCTGGTTGACGGTCATACCCGCCACATAAACGGGACCATAGCCCTCGATGACGACTCGTCCGTCGGGTGAGACGGTGCTCTCTATGGTTTTCTGAGAGGCCCCGTAAATATCGATGTATACGGCATCCCCTGGACCGAGGCGGTAGTTCTCCGGAGTGGCGATGTTCATGTTGGGCTCAAATGACAGTCGCTTGTTGTTGAACAGGTCGTGGCCGTAGATTTTTTTCTTCTGCTTCTTCAGTTTCTCCACGAGGTTCTCATACATGGTGATGGTGTCACCCGGAAGCCATCCGTTGAGTTCATCGAGAAAATCATTGTATTCTTCATCTTCATCGTCAAACGTCCGTGTGGTGATGACATCATCCTTGATTCTCATGCCAGAGTTGTATATACCTTGGTTGCCTGAGAAATCGGTGTTTTTGTCTTCATACTGTCCGTCGTAGCCCTGGGGCTTCTTCTTACGGGTACGGTCGTCGGTTTTTTCAGTGCTGTTGCTCATGACACCGAGTCCCTGATCTTTGGCAAGGCGTTCATATTTCTGCCTGACCCGCCTCAATTGTGTGACATCCACGCCACGCTGAATAAGTTGGATGCCGATCTGCTGCTGCGAGGTACCTTCCTGATGTTCCTTGACGATGTATCTGAAAACCTGGTCATCGGTCATCGATGACTGAGCCGCTGCGCATAGTGGCATAAGAGCGGCAAACAAGATCAAAAACACGTATTTTCTCATAATCTCAGAATTGCTTGTTGTTTGTTTCCCCAGTGAAGCCAGTCTCTGTCGGTGAGGAAGGGCGCTGATGGGTTGCTGTATGTTTATCTTCCTTCCCGTCTGAGGGATGGAAAAGGCATCCTATGGTTTGGATGATGATGCTCAGGTCGGTGCGCAGAGACCTGTTCTCCAGGTATCTGATGTCCATGTCAAGCCGTTTGAGCATTTTCTCCATGGTGTCAGTATATCCGTTGTAGATGGTAGCCTCGGAAGTGAGTCCGGGTTTCATCTGGTAGATGAGCAGATAGTCATGGGTGTGCTCCATGATCTGGTCTATGTAGTATTTTCGCTCGGGGCGCGGTCCTACCAGCGACATGTTGCCGATGAGCACATTCCAAAGTTGGGGGAGTTCGTCAAGATGATGGTCGCGGAGAAATCTCTCAAAAGGTGTGGACTGCACGCTGTCACCCTTTGCGATGAGTTGCGGCCCTTGGTCCTCAACCACAGTGCTCAGAGTTCTGAATTTGTAGATCGTGAAGGGCTTGCCCTTGTGTCCTATCCTTTTCTGTGAGAAGAATACCGGACCGTTGCGCTGGATCCTGAGCATGACGGCAAAGACGATGAAGACGGGCAGGAGCACGACAAGTCCTACACACGAGCAGAGGATGTCTGCTGTCCGTTTCACCGCACGCTGCCATGGCTGCATCGCATCGTGGCTGTATGCCAGGCTGGCCGCCTGTTCGTCATATACTCTGGCCAAACCGGATGATTGTTGATATGATGTGGGATTTCAAGGTCCCACCAATATATATAACCGCAAAACGGTTAAATTGTTGCAAAGTTATAGTATTTTTTTGAGAAACTCCAGGTGTTTTTTCATTTTCCCTTTCTGAGTCTCACAAATACATGGACCACATGGCTGTTGTCTGCCTTTCTCTTCTCTATTTCGAAATATTTTGGACATGCCTCGATGAGGGGCGTGAGTTTCTGGAATCCATAGTTGCGTGGGTCGAAGTCGGGACGCTTTTTCAGCAGGAGACTGCCTACCTCAGCGAGCGACACCCAGTCGTTGTCATCGGCCAGGTCGTCGATGGTGTGTCGCAGCAATTTGATGATGGCATAGTTGATCCTCTCTTTCTGGGGGGTGGCTTTCTTGGCATCACCGGTGGTGGCAGTCAGAGCCTCTGCCTCCCCATCTTGGTTTTCCTCCTGTGTCTCCTCATCATCACTTCCGAGGTTCTCGATGTAGATGAACTTGTCGCATGCAACAATAAATGGTCTCGGGGTCTTTTTCTCACCCATGCCTATCACTGTCTTGCTCGACTCGCGTAGGCGCGTGGCCAGACGTGTGAAATCGCTGTCGCTTGATATGATGCAGAATCCGTCGACCTTATTGCTGTGGAGAATGTCCATGGCATCGATAATCATGGCTGAGTCGGTGGCATTCTTTCCGGTGGTATAACTGTATTGCTGGATGGGTGTGATGGCGTTTTCGAGCAGCACGCCCTTCCAACCTCCGAGATTGGGCTTGGTCCAGTCGCCATAGATGCGCTTGATGGTGGGCACGCCGTATTTGGCGATTTCATTGAGCATCTCCCGCACGTGTGATGACGGCACGTTGTCTGCGTCAAAAAGTACAGCCAATTTGAGTTCTTTCTTTTCTTGTGTCATAATTGATTGGATATGTGTATCACAAACAGGATGCAAAGGTACACAATTTTAATAAAAAAAGGGAATTCTACTTAGTAGGATTCCCTGTAAATTGATGATATCGTCTTTTGGTATCATCATTTTTCATGCGATAAAAGTTGTTTACATGATACTGTTTCTATCCATTCATTGAATATCCAGCATCATTTTTATTCTTCCCAAAATGCGTGAAAATATGTAGTTGCGCTCAATCATTCCCTTCTTATACTGCATCTTGGTCAAGATTTTGGCAATTTTGAAACGTCTCTCTATGTATTTGTCAGAGAAAGGACACCCATTCAGCCAGTTAACAGTTCTGACATTGTAGTGGTTGGATGGAGGTGCATAGAAAGAAACGGTCTTATGTCCTCTTTTTTCAAGAATTTTCCTCATGATGCGGTTGTCCTCTGCAGTATTCCCCTCCGTGATGTAAACACCCTTGTTGCGGATATACTCATTGAATTTCTTATACATTTCTTCCAAGATGCCTATTCCCTGGTATTCTTGTAGAATACCGGTAAAACAACCGTGAGCCACTTTTTCCCCTTTGTTCCACCACGATTTTCCTACGAAGAATGAGACAGAATGTGTGCCGACCAGTTTGTCGCCACATAAAGCGACCCAGCACATGCCTTCATCACCTATTTTTTTACGTATTTCTTCTCCTGGCAATTGAACATATTTCATCACAATCCCCTTCTCGATATTCTTTTTGTGGGCAGCAAGAAGAAGTTCGTGTATGTCATCCCATGAAACCCATTCGGGCTTCTCCATGATTTTAATTTCTTCCATGAGTAATAAAGTTTGATATCATCAACAACACAAAAGTCCGAGTTATGAGACCAAAGACTCAAAGAAGTTGTTCCACAGAGTCATTTTGTGGTTCCAACCCCTTTCCTGTATGATTGTTTTTACTTCTTGTGGCAATTCTTCTACTTTTGCTTGGCTTGCTTTTACAATGACGGAACCCAAATTTTCCATTTTATCAACAGGGAAATAGCAAGATGGCTTATAATCTTCCAAATAGGCATATTTGATCCATGCGCCATGAACCACTTTTTTATTGCAATAAACATATTCCATCACACATCTTGATCCTGCATCCGTGGTTTGAACATGGACAAAGATGTCTGTCGCCATTCTTAGTTTCAGTAAATCTGCCAAATCCAAATACTCTTCTATCACAGTACAATCAAGTCCCAGCGATTTGCATTTGTCTGTGATCTCATCCTTGTGCTTGATATGTTGGGCACATCTGCCATAAGTGAAAGGAAAGAGAAGTAGGAGATTGTTGGGAAGTTGGTCTTTCATGCTGTAAATCGCATCTATTATTTCTTCTTGCCTTTGTTCATATTGCATGTTGTAGCCACATGAGATGACAAATTTGTCAGTTAACCCGAATCTTTCTTTTGCACTTTCTGTAGTCACCTTGCCGGAGTTTTCTTGGATAAAATCAAAGAACTCACCTCCCCAGCCCAACTTCACCATTTTTTCAGGATTCATCTTGAATTTATCAATTACATACTTCCCAATCATGGAGTCTCTTGCGACTGTAATGTATCTTGCCTGAGAACAAATATTGCAGAGATTTTCTATCGATTTTTTGTCATCCACGCGCATCACATCGCTTCCCCAGGGTGTAATGACAATATTTTTGGTCATCATTCTTATAATCGGCATGATGCGTTTGAGAAATGCTCTCGGATAGTGGATGTCGACAATATCAAAATGATGGAATAGATGAAGTTTAAGAAATCCCCAATATAGATACAACAAATCCATTATGGAGTAAATAATAGGTAACTTTATGAAGCCATGGTATTGTTTTATCCTGATGATTTGGTCCACGGACTTCAAAATGTCATTTTTAAACTCATCTCTGACAGAAAATGTGACCAACGTAATTCTTGCCTGGGGGTTTTTCTTTTTTAAGTTGACGACAAACTCCCTGATATGTCCGCTATAGCACTTGAGACCAACAATCAGAATGTTGTATTTCTTCATAAAGCCATCCTAATGATTACAGTATATTGATCATTTTGAGGTATTCTGGCCATTCGCCCATGTCGTGCCATGCATGCTCACTGACAGGGAAACAGCCTACGCGACCACCACGGGACTTTACCTTTTCCATCAGTTGGGTGATGTGAAAAAACTCTCCCTCAGGAATTTCGTCAATCAGTTCCGGATTGAGGATGTATACGCCAGAATTTATCATATAGGTATGTTCGGGCTTTTCTTTTAAAGAAATCATGAGACCGTCTTCTCCAGTTTCAATCACTCCGTATGGTATTTTGATGCTCTTCACCATAGTGACTATCGTCATGTCGTTATGATAGTTGATGTGGTAGTCATATACGTCACGGTAGTCCTGCTCGTTGATGCTGTCGCAGTTGGAAACAAAGAAGGGCGTGTCGATTTTTCCTTTGAGCAATGAAACACTGCCTATAGTCCCCAATGGCTTATCTTCCATGAAGAATTCAATGTCATACTGGTGGTTGAGTTGACTGAGATAATACTTCATCATGTCTGCTTTATAATTGATAGACATATAAAACTTATGGCAGCCAATTTCCTCAAACTGATCAAGGATGACCTCAAGGATGGTCTTTTCACCTACGGGGACAAGAGGTTTGGGAATCACATTCGTTAAAGGCTTTAGGCGCGTACCCTTGCCTCCTGCCATGATGACAACGGGAAGATTGATTTTTTCCCTATGCTGGCGCTCTGGAACAAGAAAAAGGTCGCCCCAAAACCACACATCCTTCAATTCGCCTTTCTCATCTAAAATGGGCATCACCTCAGCACGCATCCGATGCATTTTTTCCTTGATGACTTTCTCGTCTTCGTAGGCATAACCATAGATTTTGTCTTTGTTAAGAATGGCACTAACAGGCTCAGAAAGGGCGATGTTTTTTATAATTGCACGTTGGATGTCTCCCAGCGTCAACAAACCTTCGAAATGATTATCGTCGACAACAAAAAGGGTTTTCACCTTTTGTGTGTCCATTTGTTTAAGAGCAGTCAAAAGACTCTTATCTGATGTGATGATACGATTCTCAATCCTTGACTTATTCATGATTTATATGCTTTGTTATGCCATCCGATTATTATGCTCATTATGTCCGCCATAGTGGCCTCTATGTCATTCGAGCAACTCTTATTTGAATAATTTATCAAAAGTTGTCCAAATAATCATCTCAGAACCATTTACATCCTTTACCGATACCGACTTTCTTATTGTTTTTAGAGTTTCATTCATGTCGGATTCTGTTTGGGATACAACCATTATTCTCGCAAACAATTGGTCGAGTGTATTTATCTTTTGAGGAACTATGGAATCCCCAACCTCATAGTAATGTGTATAATCAACAACCTGTTTTAGAGACTTGATTTTTTCTATTCCTTCCACACAGCCAATCTCGCCCAATCTCAAAGGAAGAGTAATAGAAATGCCTCTTTTCCCATTGAAAAATGGCGAAATATTTTGAATGTCTTTTTCTTCACACATCTTCCCCGTGAGAACATGATTTAGCAACAATCTGAATGAATTATGACCGCAGACAGCATCGGTCATCTTATATGTCATACCTCCAGTCAGTCTAAAACAGCATTCATATACATAAATTTGATTACCTTCTGGAATCGCTTGAAATGCTACCACTCCATTTTCCAGTCCTAATCCTTTTAACATTTCTCTAACCATCGGGTCGACATATTTTAACCAATGATTCAGAAACAATGAGGGGAAAGAGGCTGCTGCTGTTATTAATCCTCCATCAAGCACATAGCGGTCTCCCATGGCTTCGAGATAATAATTACCATTGATGGCAACGTAATTGACCACATTTGTAAGTCCCCCATTATCTATATATCTTTCAATTATGATATTGTGTGTTGGAGAAGAGGATAAGGCTTTTTGTTTTGCTTCTTTAAGTTCCTTATCATTATAGCATATATTTATTCCTTTGGAAGCGCAACCATCTGTTGGTTTGACAATTACAGGATAATCTTCATCATTGAGGTCATCACAAATGTCATACTCAGGAACTGTAGGAACCCTGTATTTCTTGCAGCAATTCTTGAATGCTCTTTTATTCTGAAGGACATCCCATTGATCCTTGGTACAGTAACATGGATATCCTAATTGATTGATGTAATCGCATGATTTCGAAATAATGAGTTCACTTCCACCCATAAAAATACCATCTATATTATGTTCTTTTATAAAAGGAATCATAACCGATGGATCTGTGGTATCTATTCGATAATGTTCATTTGCAATATGATCCAACTCTCCTGGATATAATCCTGCAAATATCAAATAAACACCATTCTTTGTTGCAAAACGTTTGAGGTCTTCTCTCCAAAGATTGCTGCCAAGCAGTAGGAGCCTTTTACCTTGTAAATTATTCATAGACAAGTATTAAATATCATTGAGGGTTATTTTATGGTCAGAAGCATAAATGATGAATCCAGAATTCGCTGTTTCTACATTTCCAGTTGTTTCTGAAAATACATCACTCTCTATGGTATTCATAACACACCATGAAGATGATTTAGAAATATCAAACAATGGCTTAAGTTTCTTATTTTGAATAGTATGAAAATATATTCCCGTATAAGCCTCGTTTGAAATTTTAGTGTGATGATATATGCCTAAGTGACATTCAATTGCTGACTTATAATAATCAAACCCTGTACTTAATGGTGTTAAGATATCTGATATATGGTCGCCTCCACCACGTGCACCGACTTCAATAAAATAAATCTCACTATCTATTATCTTAATCTCCAAATGAGCCATACCGCAATTCAGTCCCAATACCGATAATATTTCAGATGCTGCTTTGTCAATCTTTCTTTTCATCATTTCGGAAAGGTTTGCTGGTTGGTGATGTCCAGTCTCAACAAAATGAGGTGGTCCTGAAGATTCTTTTTCTGTGTATTGAATCACATGGTGTTCTTCTTTGCCATTTGACAGGCATTCTATTGAATATTCTTGTCCTCCTTCAAGATAATCTTCAATCAAGGCTCTGCCGTCCGATGAATACTTTTGGGCTTTTTGGACGCTTTTTGTCAAATCGTCCAAATCGTAGGCTATTCCAATTCCTTTTTTCCCACAGGCATCAATAGCCTTTACGACAACAGGAAAAGAATATGTGGAATCATCCTTATAAAGAGAGAATTTGGGTTGTCGGACTGAAGATAGTTGCGAGACACGGGTTCTCATCAAGTATTTATTTTTACCTGCAAAACCATTTTCGACTTCATTGCCAGGCAAATTTAATTCATGGGCTACTTTGGCAGCCACTTCAGTAGATAGTTCGCTGGAAGCCATTACTCCATTTACATGTAGTTTCCGGCAAGAGTCAACAATGAAATTGATGTCAAAATGATTTTCCTCAACAAAAATATCTACCATTTTCTGTGCGAGAGAATCATTTCGACCATAAGCAACAATTGTTATACCCATGCTCTTTGCCTTATTGATAATTGGAAGTGCTCCTTCCCCAGCACCAATAATGGCTAATATTTTCTTCATAATAGCAGATTATGTTGAGTGCAATAAAATAATACGTTTGTTCATCTTGGCCCCATGAAATCAAAACATAATTGTCTACTATATATACTCATAAACATGTTTCCATAATAGCCTTTTCGTATTTCTCAAATGCGTCTTCTATTGACTCCTTGTTGCCGGCAACCAGAATCAGTTGCCCGTATCTGTTCAGACTCGACGTGATTTGATGTACCGTCTCTCCCTCGCTGAGGTTGAAAGAGAAATCAATGACATGCGGCCATTCTTTGACAAACCTCTCATCTGGCATCTGCTTGACAACACTACCCTCCTTGAAATCAAAGAAACGGACGCCTGCATATTGCACCGCTTGGGGATGGGGGGTGATGGCTTCACCCAAAGAGATGTGCAGCAGTTCGTCTTCCAGATTGACCCCAGTGGACAGAGGGGTCAGGGTCGAGGTGATGTAGTCGCCACCCAACCGGGGACTGGTCTCAATGACGAAAATGCCATGAGAGTTGATTTTCAGTTCTGTGTGCGAGGGACAGTTCTCAAAGTGGAGAACTTGACCGATCCTTACTATGATCTCCCGGATCTTCTGCTTGTCAACATCTGAGATGTCGGCGGGCTGGATATGGCCTAACTCCACATTGTAAGGGAATTCAGTAGTCTTCTTCTCCGTGAACTGGATGACCTCATGTTTCCCATCATAATGAAGACTCTCGATGCTGTATTCTTTTCCCTCAATGAATTCTTCCACAAGAACGGTGTCCAAATGGGAGTAGGGCAGGGCCTCTGCGATGGCATCATCCAGTTCCTCGCGGTTGCGGCAGAGTTTCACTCCGCGGCTGCCAGAGTTGTCGCGGGGTTTGATAATCACGGGGTATTCAAAATCTTCCACTTCGGCAGCAGACTTCACCAGTCGGCCTTTGGCGCAGGGTATGCCGCCTTCCATGAACCGCTGCTTCATCAGGAACTTGTCGGTACTCCATTGTGCTGTCTCTACAGAATAGAAGGGGAATCCATATTGTTTGGCCACCCGTGCCATCATCACCAGCGGCTTGTCTGTGGCGGTTGTGATGATGGCATCAATGCCATATTTCTCCACTACAGCACATGTGCCTTCATAATCCTGTCCGCCGACCACCTCATAGGCGTCCACTTCCTCACGGCAAGCGGCATCTTCCAATGGGTCAATGCCTACAGTGTAGAGCCCCATCTGTTTGGCTCTGCGGATGAGGGATTGCTGCAATGTGCCTACACCAAATACCAAGATAGACTTACGCTTCTCCATTATTTTATAGCAGCCACCGCTTTTTTGACGGTTTCACAGATGAAGTCGATTTGCTCGTCGGTCAGGGCTGCGTACATGGGGAGGGTGATCTCATTGTCGGTTACATAGTCCGTTTGGGGAAGCACCGCTCCAAGTTCCGCAAAGGTGGAGAAATGATGCGCGGCTGGGTAATGGACACTGGTCTGTATGCCGGCAGCATGGATGAACTCCCTGATCTTGTTGCGTCTCTGACGGGTGGAGTTGAGCAATACGACAGGCATGATGTAGTTGCTCACAAACTCCTTGTTGTCTGCGAAGGGAATGGCTATCTGGGGAATGCAAGACAGTTGCTCCACATACCTTTTCCTGACCTCCAACCTGCGCTCCAAGTCGCCCGGCAGTTTCTTCAACTGTTCGATAGCAATGGAGGCACGGATGTCATCCATGCGGAAGTTGTAGCCCAGACAGGTGATGTCGTACTCAGTGGCGTGACCGCTGGCACGTTGGTAACTCATGGTGCTCATGCCGTGGGAGCGGATAAGGCGGGCCTTCTTCTCCATCTCCTCATTGTTGGTGATGAACATACCCCCCTCACCGGTGGAAATGTTCTTGTTGGAGAAGAAACTGAATGCGGCACAGTCGCCGATGGTTCCGAGTTTTTTGCCCTTGTATTCAGACAGCGGACCATGGCATGCGTCCTCCACCACCTTGAGATTGTGTTTTTGGGCGATAGCCATGATCTCATCCATTTGGGCAGGGAAGCCTGCCATGTGGACCACCATGATGCCTTTTGTGCGGGGTGTGATTTTGGCCTCTATATCCTTGGGGTCAATATTCATGTCGCTTGGGCCGATGATATCTGCGAAGACAGGTGTGGCACCCACATAGCGGATGCAGTTGCATGAGGCGGCAAAGGTGAGTGAGGGACAGATGACCTCGTCGCCAGGACCGAAACCGCAGACCATGCAGCACACGTGCAGGGCATCAGTGCAGTTAGTCATGCTGACAGCGTATTTCACATTCCACATGTCCTTGAACATCTGTTCGAGTTCTGCATTTTTCGGACCTGTGGAAATCCAGCCCGACTTGATGGTGTCGTAGGCTGCCTGTGCCTCACGATCATCAAAATTTAGATTAAATAGAGGTATTTTGTATGCCATGATCGTCTCATTTATCGGATGTTATCTGTTCATAAAAAAAATGCCACAAAGGCGTGAGCATAATGCCTTCCACGATCTTTCCACTTTTCATCATAGTGAGCAACTCTTCTTTGGATACCTGATGCACCAAAATGTTTTCTGTCGGCTCCTGATGCGGTTCTTGGATTTTTGTGACCCCCTCTGCCAGGAAAGAATAGCACCAGTTGCTCATGGAGTTGGGGTTGGGGGCGTATCTGCCCATCAACGACCAAGTGCCGCCACCAAATCCTGTCTCTTCAAGGAGTTCGCGTTTGGCGGCATCTATAGGTTTCTCGTTTGTCTCACATACTCCTGCGCACAACTCAAAAACCTGTTGTTGTATCCCATGACGATATTGTTGCTCTATGATGAATTTCCCCTCTTGGGTGATGGCGATCACATTGACCCAAGTGGGGTATTCCAAAACATAGAAATCGTCGATGTCTATGCCTTTGTCTGTCCTGACCGCATCTTTTCTGACGGTCAGCCAGCGAGATTTGTAGATGTACTCACTACGGCAGATTTGCCACATTGCTACATTTTCTGATCCAGATTCTTTCCCTTCTCCTCATGCTCGAAGTTAGGGATGAACTCTTTGATGGCTTCCACCACCTGAGATTTTGTGAAATCGTCCAAGGCGAAAATGGATTCGAGTTTCTGGAAGAATCCATTGATCTCATCCATGTCATGACGGGCGGTCTGCTCAACCACACCTAATGCCAGGAAACGTTCCATGTCGATTTTCTCGCCGGGAATATAGAACTCCTCATATGCTTTCTCACCAGTCGTGTCGCTTTTGAAATAGACGACAGGGTACTTCGGAAGTGAAGAGTGAAGAGTGAAGAGTGAAGAATCTAAGGCGGCTGCTTTCTTCTTTGCTTCCTCGTCTGATAGGCACATATCCTTCTCAAACCCGTTTGCCTTTACAAAGTTATCGCAGATAGATGAAAAGGTGAGCATTTGGTCTTCACCGAGTTTTGGGAAGAATACCTCTCCTGGTCGGCCAAGGATACAAGCGAGCATACAGATTTGCCCCGATTCTTCTGGACTCACAAAATAACGTTTGACGTCGGAAGGAGCAGCAAGGGGCTGTTGCTTCTGGATGCGGTGGAGCCAACCGTCGGGCAGGGAGCCGTTGCTGAATGCCACATTGGCAAAACGAGCCGTGGTCACCTTGAATCTGGGATTATAGGCCATCACCAGGTCCTCCATGATCCGCTTGCTTGCACCCATGATGTTCACAGGGTTGGCGGCTTTGTCAGTGGAGACGCAGAAAAAGTGCTGAGGAGGAAACTCGCAGAGTAGGTCCATCAATTTCTTGGCTTTGAGCACGTTGTTCTCCATCAATGCCTGCACGCTATACCTGTCTTTCTCGCTGCGCACATGTTTATGGGCAGAGAAATTGGCTACGATGTCGAAGCCTTTCTCCTCGCGGAAGATGCGTTCAAAAATGGGGTCGGCAAAGTTGAGCGTATAGGCTCGGTATTCCTGTGGAACATAAAGTCCCGCTGTGGAGCGGATGTCCCTGGTCAGTTCGGCCAGACCATTCTCATTAAGGTCAACAACAACCAGTTTGCTGGGCCGGAACCGCAGTACGGCCTTGATGAAAGAAGAGCCGATGCTTCCCGCACCACCGATGACACAGACCGACTTGCCCTCAATCTCTCGAGCCAGGAGAGCCGAGTGGCTTTGGATGTCGCTTTCAAACATACTGAAAGGACGGTGCGTCACATGCTCTGATATGAATTGGTCAAGATTGAACATATTTTTTTATAGATAATTGAGAGGCAGTACTTTCATTGGAGTGGTCTTCAGCAACATCGTGCCCCAGGTCAGTCCCAGACCAAAAGAGGAGCACAGCAGGGTCAGCGGCTTCGATGATAGTTCTTCTGCGATCTCAGATACCATCAGCATAATGATGGATGCTCCACCCAGATTGCCAAATTTCTGCAAGTTGTAGGGTACCTTCTCTGAGGGTAGTTTCAACTTCTTCACTATCCTGTCCACAATCAACTTGTTGGCTTGGTGGATCAGGAAGAAATCTATGTCATTATCTTTGTCAAGACCTTGTTCCTCAAGCATCTTCCTAATGCTGATAGGAGGTTTGGTGATGGCAAAGGAGAAGACGTCCATTCCGTTGATCAGCGCATCTTTGGGTGCACGGATGATACCGTTGCCGAAATCCTCATATTCAAAGGATGTCTCTTTGTCTACGGGATGCCTGTAACCGCCATGGGGCGTCATCAATGCCTGGTAGCCAGAGCCCATCGTGTTGAAATCGATTATAATGTCGCTTGCAGAAGGGTCATGCTCCAAGGCCAAGGCTGTGCCGCTGTCTCCAAAAAGTGGGCCACGACTCTTGTCTTTTGGTGACCCCATCCGCATGGCTGTGTCGCCTACCAATACCAAAGCCCTACGGGCGGTCCCTGCAGAAATCAGATTGGCAGCCACTGTGATGCCGTAGATGCATCCGCAGCATCCCATGGGGACATCGAGTACAAAAGTGGAGTTGGGCAGTCCGAGCCTGTGCTGCAGGATGGCGGAAGTAGGCGGTGTCTTGTAGTCGCCCGTGACCGACGTGAAAAGGAGCACGTCAATGCTCTCCTTTTCCCATCCCAGTCCTGCTATCAGTCTCTCTGCCGCATCGGAGCAAAGGTCGGAAGCACAGATGTCATCAGGGGCAATATACCGGTTCTTGATGCCCACTGTGGCATCAAAGGTGTCGGCATCTTCTTGGGTGAAGAAAGGAAAATCTGCAGTTCTGACGAGACGGTTGGGTACCGTTCCGGTCACACCACGTAGGGCAACATTCTTGATGTTCCAGTTTGCCATTACAGTTCGATGTCGTATTTGGCCAAAATTGTCTTGGCGTTATCGTAAGATGTGAACTCAAGTATGTCCTCGGCATCCAGCATGATGTCAAACTCATCTTCTATGGCTGAGGTCAGACTGAGTTGGTGTACGGAATCCCAGCCTTCAACTGTAGTGTTGTCGAACTCATCATTTAGTTTGTCAACACTTACAGAGAATACATCGCAGAAGATGTTGTTGAACTTTTCTAAATTGGTCATATTTGATTTTATTGATTGATTACTTTTCCTGATTCATTCCTTAAAATGGCATCCACCAACTGAACTTCGATGTTCTGATGGAACAGGTGGGTCTTCTCTTCGATGAATGCAGGCAACTGTTCCTTCAACGATGGCGTTGTGACGAGAACAATCAGTTTCTCGTCATTGCCCTTGCAATAGCAGTCTGTATTGAATTCTGACTTAATGAGGTTCTCCACTTCGTCAAGCCCGATTCTCAGTCCGAATATTTTAAGAAACCGCTTCAGCCGTCCCACGATGAAATAGCAGCCGTCTGTGTCACGGCGGGCGAGATCGCCGGTGTGCATCACACCGTGATTCTCATCACCTTTGAGCAAATCTTCGAGACAGGTGGCATAGCCGAGGGTCACATTCTCTCCCCGATACACCATCTCTCCGGTTGCCTCACCTTCGAAAGTCTCATTCCCCTCAGCATCTACGATGGAGAGTTGCCCTCCCGGTTCTGCGACACCGATGCTGCATGTCTTGGTCAACGCCAATTCCGCTGGCAGATAAGCCATGCGGGCCGTGCATTCAGACTGGCCGTATGTGGCGATGAATTGCTTGCCCTTGTCGTGGGCATACTGTGCCAATGCATGGAACATCTCCTCGGTGAGTTTGCCGCCGCCTTGGGTAATGATGCGCAGATGAGGAAGATCCATCCTCGTGAAGCGCATCTTCATCAGAATCTCAAAACTATATGGGACACCGGTGAAACTGGTGGCTTCCTTCAGCATCGTCCAGAATCCCCTGTCGAGCAGTGACCTGCCCGAGAGCAACAAAGTGGCACCGGCAAGCAGGTGGGAGGCGATGACCGACAGCCCCATGGTGTAATGCATCGGCAGGATGGCCATGGCCTTCTCGTCCTCAGTCAGACTGAACAGACTGCGCACGTTGTCGGCATTGGCCTCAATGTTGCGGTAACTGTGACGGACCAACTTGGGGCTTCCCGTAGAACCGGATGTAGGTAATAACAGGGAAAGTTCTTCGTACAAGGGTACGGATGGGTTGCCCGTGCGTAGCAAGGCATAATCCCAAGCAGTGAAAACCACCTCGTATCCCAAAGCCTCTGCCATCTCTTCGGGTGCCCAGAGATATTCTGGAAGATATTTGTCAAATAGGTCCTGATACAGTCCTTGCTCAGTCTTGGCACTGATCACAAGCGGCACTATCCTGTTGGAGAGTGCCGAGGTGTATCCGAGCAGTGATCCGATCTTGTTTTCTGCCAGGATGAAAATCAGCGCTCTTTCATGCAGATGGCCTGCAAATACAGGAGCGAAATCACAGATGTCTCCATAGGTGACACTCCTGCCGCTGTCGTCGATGACGGCTATTTTGCCTGAGTCTTTTTTGTCTAAGTCGAGAAACATTTACTTTTAGATGATGGCTCCACCGTCAATACCGATAATCTGACCTGTGATATAAGATGACTGGTCGGATGCGAGGAAAAGACAAAGGTTGGCTACTTCCTCTGGTTCGGCGAGGCGCCCAAATGGCACGTCATTGATCTTTTGGGCAAATTTCTCTGCCAATACGGTTTTAAATCGTTCCGAGCCAACCATGCCTGGGGCAATGGCGTTGATACGAATTTTGTGCTCTGCGAGTTCCTTGGCGGCAGACTTGGTGGCGGCAATCACGGCTCCCTTAGAGGCGGAGTAGGAAAGTTGTCCTTTAGCCCCCTTCTCCCCAACCATGCTGGCCATGTTGATGATGGAGCCACTGTGCTGTCGTGTCATGATCCTTGAAACCAAAGACATCAGATGAATCAGCGCTATGACATTCACCTCCAACATCTTCCTGAAGAACTCGTAGTTGATCATCGGCATCAGTTCATAGGAGATAAGGCCGGCGATGTTGGCAAGCACATCGATGTGTCCGTGCTCCTTCTTGATTTCCATCACAAGATTCTTGACTGCAGCGAAATCGCAGATGTCAAGTTCTTTTGCTATGATGTTACTGTCGGCAGAATCCAAGGAACTTACCCAATCAAGCCCCTTGATGTCAACAGCGTAGACGGTTGCTCCTTTTTGAGCAAACAACTGAGCCGTAGCCTTGCCTATCCCCGCTCCTGCTCCCGTGATGATGGCAATTTTCCCTGTTAGCATGTTATTTCAAACTCCTTCCTCCGTCGATGACGATTTCTGACCCTGTCATAAAACTACTGGCATCACTTAAAAGATAAATGATACAATGAGCAATGTCTGTAGGTAGGCCATAGCGCCGTAATGGATAAAGTTCAAGATCTTTAAGTTTGTCTTCTTCGGTATACGTGCCTTTGTTGATGAGTTTTGTCTCCACCATTCCAGGAAGGACGGCATTGGCTCTGATGTTTTTGGATCCCAACTCTAAGGCACATGTTCGCATATATGCGCAGACTGCTGCTTTAGAGGATGCATAGACAGACAAGCCTGGCGCTGTCACGTGAGCGGAAAGGGAGGAAGTGAAGACTATAGATCCCCCTTTTGCTATTTTCTTCTTTTTCAGCAACAGTTTTGTTATAAGTGCGACAGCAAACAGATTGGTTTGGTAAACCTCTTGCAAATCTTGTATTTTGACAAAATTCACCGGTTTGTTTCTCCCTTGGCCAGCATTATTGACCAAGCCGTCCAAAACAGGGCATTCGGAAACAAGTTGTTCTATATCATCCTCATTATTCAAATCTGCTGTTATTTGAATATGGCCGTCACCTTCCAGTTGGGAGAAGGTTTCTTGGAGCCTTTCAGCATTTCGCCCTGTGATGACGACCCGGGCTCCCATTTTGGAACATTCAATGGCCGTCGCTTGTCCTATCCCGGAAGAGGCTCCTGTCACCAGAATGGTTTTCCCTGCAAGGGAAAATGGATTATAATTGGTATCCATAGTTGTCCTCGTTGTCTTTTACATTCACGATATCAGGGATGACCAAATTGTTCGTCTCGAATGCTACTGTTCCCCAACTAAGACCAACACCAAAACCACAGCATATGAACTTTGTCGGTTTGTCTTCGATTTTTCCCTTAAGTTGTGACGCTATAGTCAGCGGAATGGATGCAGAAGAAGTGTTGCCAAACTGATACATGCACGATGGAACCTTTTCGGGGGCAAGTTTCAGTTTCTTCACAATTTGGTTGTTCATCTTCATGTTGGCTTGGTGGAAGATGAAGTAATCGTTCGCCTGATAATCGAAGCCGAAACGTTCACCAAGTTTCTTGATGGATTTCGGAGCCGTGGTAATGCCGAATGAGAACACATCCATCCCTTTCATGAAGGTCTGCACGCGGTGTTTCATTTTGCCGTCATATTCATGCAGTTGAAATGACTCTGGTGACACTTGATTCCTGCTTCCACCATCGGGAATGATAATGGCGTCATAGCCACTGCCATCAGAGCCAAAATGGAATTGGAAACCTTTTGCTCCCTCGACATATTCTATGGCAGTAGCAGTGCCGGCATCGCCAAACAAAGGGTCACGATTCATCTTGGCACGTTTTTTTGCATCACCTACCAAGAGCAGGGCTTTCCTAATGGAGCCTGTTGCCACCAATGAGGCGACATTGCTTAGACCATAAACCCATCCGGAGCAGCCTAAAGCCACGTCCTCCGCATAGCAATCTCTTGAGAGTCCAAGTCGGTCCTGAAGAATACAAGCAGTTGCAGGCAGGATGTAATCCGCAGTCTGTGATACAAATATCAAAGCCTCTATCTCTTTCTTGTCCCAACCGAGGTCAGCAATCAGTTTTTCTGCTGCTGCAAAGCATAAATCGGAAGTGCACAAGGTGTCTGAGCACCTACGCTCCTCCACACCAGTTGTCTCGACAAATGCCTTGGCTGTATAGTCAGACGAGATGTCGATTCCTGGCTGAAGAGTGTAATTGCTGACAATGGTCTCAGGGACGCCAGCAGCAATACCGGCAATTCTTACATTTTTGTATTCGAGGAAAGCCATTAGAGTTTGCTGATGACAATGTTGTATAAATCCTCAATGGTGTCGGCATTACCGACATCAGCACCTTTCAGAGCCACATCAAACTCTTCATCCACCATAGCGATGATAGACAGGCTGATCAAGGATGACCATTCGTCCAGCGTACGGAACTTTGTTTCAGGAGCAAACAAATCTTGTTCTGTTTCCTCGAACTGCTCAGCAAAAAGTTGTACAAATTCGTCAAGTGTTTTCATTTTCTTCAATATTTAATAAGACATTTTATTTAAAATCAATTTTTCTTGCCGAATAGTTTTCTTATTTTTTTCAATGGCAAGATGGAGAGGGTGTATGTATACGCTTCTGGTTTGAACAAGAGCGACCAACTCATGTAGAGAATGACATAAATTAAAAATTTGACGATTCCATCAGGATATAGGTTTAAATTCAGCAAGGATCCAATTGCATAACTGATGACAGCACATACAACTGATGCTATTGCAACAGGTAGAAGATCACCTATTTGTCTATACCATTTGTATCCGATATATTTGGAAACGAGTCCGAAATTCACGAATAGATTGAACCAGGCACTAATGATATTGCCAGCCAACAATCCTTTCATACCGAACAGTGACAAACCGCTGACAACAAGTGTGAGTGCAACCGCTATTTTTATTAAAGCCCAGTTGAACATCGTCTTGCTTCTCCCTATGGCGGAAATTGTCTGCAAATTCACGGAGAGCAGGCAAATGGCCAGGCCAGCAAGGCATAATGCCTGGAAATACGGAACGCTGTTCAGCCATCTTTCGGAATACAACAAGACGAAAATAGGTTTTGCGCATAGCATCAGGATGAACATCATAGGAAAAGTGACGTATGATATCGTCATTGTCATCCGTTTGATCATGTTCTGCATCCTTTCCTTGTCATCCTGTACTTCCGCATACAGCGGATAGGTCACTGAGGTCATCACCCCGGAAATGGTTCGGGAGGCAAGACTTTCTGTTCCACTGCCTTTCGAATAAAACCCCAAAGTAATAGGATTGTAGACCTTTCCTATGAGCAAGGCTTGTAATTTGGAATTCATCTTGTTGATGATGAGCGTGAGAAACATGTATATCCCAAAACTGAACAATTCCTTGAACGAATTCCATGAAAAGACCAATGATGGTCTCCATTTGGTATAACCCCAAAACACGATGGCAGGTATAGTTGCTCCTATCATTTCCTGAGCCACCAAAGCCCAGACCCCAAACCCTTTGTATGCCATGATGATGGTGACAACCAATGCAATGAAAGAGGTGATGATAGAAACTCTTGCTAATATTTGGAATTTAAGTTGTTTGCGTAGTTGATTACGCTGGACGAGATTGAGGGCATATATAAACAGAATAATGCCTTGAACCCTGAGAACATCACAAAGTAGAGGTATTTTGTAAAATCTGGAAATAGCAGGGGCAGAAAAGAACAGAATCGCATACATCAAAACAGACAAAGCAATATTCCACCAGAATATGGTGGAATAATCCTCATGGGTAGGACGCTTTTTCTGAATCAGCGCAGAGCCGAAACCACCATCAATGAAAGTTTCTGCCAGCATCATGAATATGGCAAGCATTCCAATGCAGCCATAATCATAGGGCGTCAGCAGACGAGCAAGAATCACTCCGGAGAAGAAACTGATGCCTAATTTAGCGAAACTCTGGATGGTGGTCCACACCATTCCAGCGACAGCCTTCTGTTTGAGATTCTTCTGTGTCATTTATGCTATAACCATCGACACGAGGTGGAAAAAATACACTTCAAAGATCAAGTGATCCAATCAATCCGTAATAGGGTTGGCCTCCCTCAGTATCGTTGATGAGATGTTCTCCGTCCTGGGGACGACCACGACTTCCTTACCATGAGTTTTGCACCATTCCACGGCGCGCTGAAAACCGGCATGGCATTGGTCGGGTCCCTTGGCGAAGATGTCGAAATCTACTTGTTTGATAATCTCATCGACATCATCGTATGTGATGACATGGTCAACATAGCGGATGGAGGAGACCATGAACAGGCGCTCCTCTGTGGTGTTGACCATTTGGGCTTCGGGCTTGTATTTCAAGATACATTCATCACTCTGGACAGCCACAATCAGTTCGTCGCCCAGGGCACGTGCATTTTTGAACAAGTTGATATGTCCTATATGGAGCAGGTCAAAAACCCCTACTGTAAATACTTTTTTCATCTTACTGCTTTAGCATTCCATGCTATAATAAATGGATACCCCCAATGGGCGTTTATGAATAGTTGACAATATATGATAAAAGTGCATCAGAAAGAATGTGAAATAGATGCACAATCATCCTACTCACGCCAATGGGCGCAAGATCTGATGATGATTGTGTCATTCAAGAATGGCATAGACCGCCTTGAGTCATATATAAAAGCAGATGGTGCAAAATATTCATTTCCATTTGTTTATAAAAGGGGAGACCGCAGTCATACACATCCTTTTTCTGCACTTCTTACATAGCAAAATGCACAACCATAAAATCCGTGCAAAATTAATTAAAAAATAATGTATGATGAAATATTTCCAAAATAATTTGTTCTACTTCCTCAGAAGTTTTCAGAAGTCGAAGGGGATTTGCATCTGATTGGGGTCGGTTTCCTTTTTTTTCTTGGTATTGCGTCGTTGTTTGTGATTGGAAGGCTGTCCATCAGAGGCAGAGGCTTCCGCTTTAGAGTCTGCAGGTTGTTCTCCGCCTTCGGGGGCTTGGACATTTTGCTGCTCAGCAGCCTGCATCACTGATTTCAGTTCAGTCTGCAGTTGGTCTTTCTCAGCCTGCAGTTGGTCTTTCTCGGCTTGTAGTTGGTTCTTCTCGATTTGCAGTCTGTCATGCTCACCCTGCAATGTCTGCAGCCGGTCGATCTCAGTCTGCATTTTCTTGATTTCCCTGACAAGCATGTTGTTGTCGGCTTGCAGTTGTTCATTTTCGGTCTGTAACGACTCCTTTTCCTCTTGCAGGCGTTCTGTCCCGGCACATGAAGATGTGATCAATTGCTCCAAAGAAGAGCAACTGCTTTCCAGTTGGCTGATATGTTGCAACAATTGTTCCATCGTGTCTTATTCTTCGTAGATGGTGGGGTCGTCGATACCGGCTTGGCGTAGGGCATCGCGCCGTTCTTTGCAGGTGCCGCAGCGGCCGCAGTGTCGCTCACCGCCTTTATAGCATGAATAGGTCTCGCCGTAGTTGATGCCCAGTCGTTTGCCGATGCGTGCGATATCGGCCTTCGAAATGTCGGTATACGGTGCGCATACCTCCACACCGATATAGGTACCCGCCCGCATGGCCTCAGACATCGGACGGATGAAGTCGGCTCGGCAGTCGGGGTAGATGTCATGGTCGCCGAAGTGGTTGGCAATAAGTACTTTGATGAGATTCCTGCTCTCAGCGATACCGCAGGCGACGGCCAGCATGATGCCGTTGCGGAAGGGCACCACCGTTGAACGCATATTTTCATCTGCATAGTCGCCTTCAGGGATGGCATCGGCACCCTCCAGCAAAGATGACTTGAAATATTGGCTGATGAATGACAGTGGAATGATCAGGTGCTCGATGCCGAGCCGCTGGCAATGAAGAGCCGCACAGGCCGCCTCTCGGGCATTGTGGTTGCTGCCATAGTCAAAGGTGATGGCAAGTGCGATTTGCTCCTGCCTGTCATATAGCAGTGTGACGGAGTCCATTCCACCGGACAAAACAATAACCGAATCTTTCATCAAACTATGAATTATGAACTATGAACTATGAATTATGAACTATATTCGCCTCATGCAGTCCGAACCCGCGCTTGCGGTCGATATACATCAGGAGGACAGCAATGATGACAGCAGCAAGGCCAAGGGCGGCGAACACCAGCATGGGAGCCGTGAAATCAACATGTCCGTCGGTGGAGGTATGCTCACCGATGACGTTGCCCACAAGCATCGGAACGAGCATCAGACCAATGTTCTGTACGAAATAGATGATGCTGTAGGCCGTACCCAGTTCCTTGAGCGGAACAATTTTTGGTACGCTGGGCCACATCGCGGCAGGAACGAGCGAGAAGGAGACCCCATAGAGCACCATCATCAATGAGGCAAACCATGGATGTTCCATGATGGGGAGTGCAAGCAGTACGTGGCAAAGGGTGACAATCACACAGCCTATGAGCATGAGGGTGCTGCCACGGCCAAGGCGGTCATAGATGGCACCAAACAGCGGAGTCAAAACGATGGTGCCGTAGGGGAGGATAGAGGTGATCCAACCCGCGGTGACCTCCTCAATGCCATATTTGTTGACCAGCAGGTCGGTGGCGAATTTCAGGAAGGGACGCAGACTGGAGTAGAACATCACGCAAAGGACGGCGATGAGCCAGAAACCAGGATTGCGCAGGATGTGTGTGAAGTCGCGCAACGTGAAATTGTCAGCATTCCCGGTGGTGTCGGACTCTGGTCGGGGGACGGACTTGTCAAAACGCCTGTCCATGAAGATATATATGATGAAAAATACGAACCCCAGCAGCAACAGAGTGGCACCCACCAGGATGGGGGCGGAGAGTCCGTAGGCATTTGCAATGACGGGACTGAGGCTGATGGCAGAAGCCGTGCCCATCCGTGCCATCGCCACCTGTATGCCCATAGCAGAAGCCAGTTCATGGCCAGTGAACCATTTGGTGACGATTTTCGATACCGTGATACCAGTGATGTCGCATCCCACACCAAACATTCCAAAGCCAAGTGCTGCTATGAGCACCTGTGTCTTCATGTTGGCAGGGATGAGGCCGAAGAGTGTCACCGGCATGTCGGTGTAACCCTCGGGGCTGATGAGATGCACCGCATAGTAGTTGACTGCCGCACCCGCCAGCATCATGCCCGTGGCCAGAAGACCAGTGAAACGGATGCCACATTTGTCGAGGATGATGCCGCCCCAGAAGAGCATCAGCAGGAAAATGTTGAAGATGCTGTAACTACCGGCGTAGAAACCATACTCCGCTGCCGTCCAGCCCATGCCTCCCTCTTCAGGGGAGGCCTTGAGTGTGGTCGACAGCGGAGAAACGATATCCCAGAAGACATAGCCCATCATCATCACCGTGGCGACGATGAACAGCACTGTCCATCTGCGGACAGGAGTATTCACGGACTTCGGTGTGCTCACTATGATATTGTTCAAACTCCTAGTCTCCTAGACTCCTAAACTTCTAGTCTCCTAATCTCCTAAGATTTGATATTCGGCTCCTCGAGACCAAGACCTTTCTTCTTGTCCACGACTTTGAGCAAGAGACCGAGCACCAGTGCTGCTACTCCAAGGCAGGCCAGCATCACCAGCGGGGCTGTGTAGTCATAACTTACGGCGGCTTGTTCGGCAGTGATGCTTCCATTGGCAAGGCCGTTCACAATATCAGGATTGGTCTTGTCAAGCACTTTGCCGATAAGCAGCGGGAAAAGCCACAATCCAATGTTCTGAATCCAGAATATCAGGGCATAGGCCGATCCGATGATCTTCGGCTCAACCAGTTTGGGCACGCTGGGCCACAATGAGGCAGGAACGAGTGAGAATGATGCTCCCAGCACGAGGATGGTGATGTAGGCCACTGCCACACCGCCGATGGCATTGCCCTTGAAGGCGGGCAGTACAAAGGCAAAGGTGAGGTGGCATGCAATGAGCAGAAGAGAACCGAGCACCAGCATGGAGGCAGCCTTGCCCTTATTATCGACATAACTGCCCAGGATGGGAGTGATGAGCACGGCCAACAGCGGGAACACAGCAAAAATGGATTCTGCAGACTGTCTCATGTAACCCATGTAGCAGTAGGTGATGAGGGCGATGATGGACAGTCCCAGCAGACCGTATTTCTTTCCGGAGGCCTTTTGGAAATTGCTCGCAAAGCCAGCAGCGGCCACGACAAGCATGATGATATACTGGATGATGGTGACCGATGAACTAGCCCAGAACGAGTTGGCGTCTGGCGGGGTCAGCGTGAGGTTGCACTGCAGCATGTTGACCGCATACTTCTGGAAGGGGAAGATGGCGGAGTAGTAGAGCACGCAGAGGAGAGCAACAAGCCAGAAGCCGCTGCTGGTAAGAATCTTACCTATATCGCTCACCTTGAAGGGGTCGTCCTTTTCCTCGGCCTCACCCGTCTGGGAGTCGAGTTTCCTGTCCATGAAGAAATAGACAATGAACATGATGAGGGCAATGCACATAAGCACCACACCAAAGGCTACTGAGCGGGTGACGCTCACATGGCCGCCCAAACGGGCAAAGAAGGGTGAGAAAATCATGCAGGTAGCCACACCCAGACGCGCAAGCGCCATCTCAGAACCCATGGCAAGCGCCATCTCGCGACCTTTGAACCATTTCACAATACCACGGCTTACGGTGATGCCGGCCATCTCGCAGCCGCAGCCGAAAATCATGAAACCGACGGCGGCAAACTTGGCAGAGGCAGGCATTCCTTCGTAGAAGGGGGATACGCCCAACTCTTCGAAACCAGGAATATAGTTGAGGTTGTTGGTGAACCATGTCTCCAGTCCGCTTCCAGCGAAACTGTCGCTCACGGCATACCATTTGATGACGGCACCTATCAGCATGACGGCACCCGACAGGACGGCTGTGAAGCGCACACCCATCTTGTCGAGGATGATACCTGCGAAGATGAGGAAGAAGACAAATACGTTGAGGAACACCTCTGAGCCTTGCATCGTACCGAATGCGGTAGAGTCCCATCCGCGTGTCTCAAGCATCAGGTCTTTGATGGGTGAGAGAATGTCCATGAAGATGTATGAACAAAACATGGCCAAGGCCAGCAGCAGCAAGGCTGTCCAACGCATGGCGGCTGAATCGCGGAGTGTTTTTTGAATCGTAGCAGTCATTTCTTTATAGTTTTTATTGTCTTTATTCTAGGAGGACTAGGTGGGCTAGATGTACTAGATATACTAGATGAAATAGATATACTAGATGAACTAGATTTACTAGATGGGCTAGATAATATTGGTGATTTTTACTTTTTGGATTTTATTTCAGCCATCGGTCGAGCCAATTGAAGAAGGTGCGTTGCCAGAGAATGCCGTTTTGGGGCTTGAGCACCCAGTGGTTTTCATCGGGGAAGATGAGCAGTTGGGCCTCGATGCCACGCATGCGGGCGGCATTGAATGCACTCATGCCCTGAGTGGCGTTGATGCGGTAGTCCTTCTCGCCATGGATGCAGAGGATGGGCGTGTCCCATTTGTCAACAAAACGATGGGGGGAGTTCTCATAGGTCTTACGGGCATTGGCTGTTTGGTCTTTATTCCAGTATGCGTCGTCATACTCCCAGTTGGAGAACCAGTTTTCCTCTGTCTCGGTATACATCGCCTCAAGGTTGAAGGCACCGTCATGGGCGATGAAGCATTTGAAGCGCTTGTCATGGTGGCTGGCCAGATAATAGACGCTGAAGCCACCAAACGAGGCTCCCACTGCACCCATGCGGTCGCGGTCGACATACGGCAGGTTGGCGGCTGCGTCATCGATGGCAGTCAGGTAGTCGGACATGCACTGGCCCGTCCAGTCGCCGCTGATCTCCTCGCACCATTCACTGCCGAATCCGGGCAGTCCGTGGCGGTTGGGAGCGATGATGACATAGCCTTGCGATGCCATGATCATGAAATTCCAGCGATAACTCCAGAACTGAGATACCGGGCTTTGCGGACCACCTTCGCAGAAGAGTAGGGTGGGGTATTTCTTGTTCGCATCGAAGTTAGGCGGCAAGATCACCCAATAAAGCATCTGCTTGCCGTCGGTGGTGGTGACCCAACGTTGTTCTACGCTTCCTTTGTCGAGTTGGTCGAAGATATGCTTGTTCTCAAAAGTAAGTTGCTGGATGACAGTCTTCTCTGGCGCTTTTCTGTTGGGGGTGACAATGTACAGTTCGGATGCCTCCATATAACTGTGCCGTTCAGCAATGAGCCTTTTGCCATTGCCCAGAATCTGTGCGCTGCCGAAGTCGGCCACGCAGTTGGTGAGTTGTTTGTGCTCGCCCTTCCAGTTGGTGGAGTAGATGTTGTAAGTGCCGTGCCACACGCCTGTGAAGTAGATGGCGGCATTCTTGTCCTTGGCGTCAGCCCAGCAGTAACTGTCGACATCTGAGTCGAAACCCTCTGTGAGGTATCTTTTTGTGCCCGTAGCGAGATGGTATACACAAAGGCGGTTACGGTCAGCCTCATAACCATCGCGGGCCATGCTCTGCCATGCCACATATTCACCGTCGGGTGAGAACTGGGGGTTCTGATCGTAGCCAGGATTGTTTTTCAGATTGCTCTCTGCGTTGACCGACTGGTTGCGAAGTGTTTTGGTAGCATCCACCTCAGGGTCTTTGTATCCCTCCGGCTTGCAAAGGTTGCGGGTGGTTTTGTTCTCCACATTATATAAATAAATGTCGGAGTCGGTCGAGATGGAATAGGCGAGACCTGTTTTCTTGCGGCAGGTGTATGCGATGCTCTTGGAGTCGGGACTCCAATCCAGTTGCTCAATGCCACCAAATGGTTCCATCGGGCATTCGTAAGGCTCACCTTCGAGCATGTCGGTTCCCTTGCCGATGCTGCCATTGCTCACCTGTGCCACGAAGGGGTGCTGGATGTTCTCCACATAATGGTCCCAGTGGCGGTACATCAGGTCGGTAACGAGCCTACCCGTTGCTTTTGGAAGGTCTTTGGGATTCTCCTTGATGATGTCGTGGAAGGGAATGGACTGAATGAGGATGACGCGCTGTCCGTCGGGAGAGAACTTGAATCCTTCGACTGCGCCATCGGTGTGGCTAAGTTGTCGGCGGTCGGTGCCATCAGCCGCCATCGACCATACCTCACCACCGCGGATAAAGGCGATGCGTGAGCCTACCCATGCAGGATCCGTCTCGTTCTCAGCGTCTGTGGTCAGTTGTCGCTGTCCTGTGCCGTCAGTGTTGATGATGCACAGCACATGGTGGCTTTTGTTCTCAGCCACACTATAGTAGCCCACTTGGTAGACCACCTGCTTGCCGTCGGCAGAAGGGGTGTAGGCACTGATGCGCCCCATCGCCCATAAAGCCTCGGGACTGAGGCGTCTGTTCTCAATCTTGATGTCGCTTTTGCCAATATTCACTTTGTTCTGCGCTTGTGCCGGTGCCAGACTGGCGATAGCCAGGGCAACCGTTAGGATAATAGACTTGTTCATGGCGGGTTATTTGCGGTTGTTGAGTTCGTCGCGCTTGCGGTTGAGTTCTGAGCGTTTGCGTTGCATCTCCATCTGCTCCTTCTGCATGGCTTCGAGACGGGCTGCAAAACCAGTCTTCTTTTTCGGGTTGGCCTTGTTCTCCTTGTAGCGAGCCTCCAGAATGGCGAGCAGTTTCTCGTCATTGGTAGTCTTGCGAAGGATGAACATGATGGCTGCGCTGAAGAACAGCGAGATGAAGTAGTAGAAGTTGAGGCCGGCAGAGTAGTCGTTGAAGATGAAGAAGAACATCACCGGCATGAGATACATCATCCACTGCATGGCCTTCATCTGCTCTGCTTGCTGTCCTACCATTTGGTCCTTCTGCTGGCGCATGGTCATCACCGAGTAGAGAATGTTGGACACACAGAAGAGGATACATGTCAGCGAGAGGTGGTCACCGATGCCCCAGATATTTTTGCCCCACTCCATGATGGGGTCATAGGTAGACAGATCCTTGATCCAGAGGAAACTCTCGCCGCGGAGTTGGATAGCGTTGGGGACGAAGTTGAACATGGCAATCCAGATAGGCATCTGGATGAGCATGGGCAGACAGCCTCCCATCGGGCTCACGCCATATTGCGAATAGAGTTTCATCATCTCCTGGCTCTTGAGCATCTGGTCCTCAGGCTTGTCATATTTCTTGGTGGCTTCCTCCAGTTTGGGTTTGAGCACACGCATCTTGGCAGAGTTGAGGTAGGTCTTCTTCACCAAAGGATAGGTGATGGCCTTGAGCAGCAAAGTGATGAGAATCAGGACAATGCCCATGTTGATGCCCAACTTGGTGAGCCAGTCAAAGACATAGAGAGTGAACCATCTGTTGATGTATCTGATGAGTGGCCATCCCAGATAGACGAGACGCTGCATGTCAAGGTCCTTGCCGAAACGGCTCTCCTTTTCCATGGCTTTCAGCAACTGGAAATCGTTGGGACCGTAGAAGAATTCCAATTCAGTGGCAGTCTCACCCTTCGGGTCGAAGAACGTCTCCACATCGGCATTGTATTTCTTCAGATAACCTGTCTGCTTCTCCTGGGGGATGCTGGTGAGCGACGCATTGGCGTTGAACTGCGTCTTGGCAATCATCATCGTGCTGAAGAATTGCGACTTGAATGCCACCCAGTCGAGAGGCTCCTCTATCTTTTCGTCTATCTTCTCCGATGTCTCGCTCAGGTGCTTGGTGCCGCTGTCCTTTTTCTTATAGGTAAGGGTGGCATATCTGCTCTCGAAGGCATGACCTTTCTCTTGCTGCTTGCAGTTTTCCTTCCAGTTGATGCCCATGGAGTGGGTCTTGGTGGAGAAAAGTCCTTCCATTCCTGTGGCGCGGAAATTGAAGTGCAGCATGTAGTTCTTGCCCAACAGATAACTCATGACGATTTTGCGCCCGTTGCCGGCATCAGCCGTCATGACCACGGTGCTGTCGGACATCTCGGAAGGCGAGAAGAAGAGGTCGGCCGTGTTGATGTTGGTGTCCTTGCCCTCCAACTGATAGGTGAGTTGCTGGTCCTTCCCCTCGAAGATGGTGACGTCGGGCTGGCCGTCAATGCTCTTGAAGCCACGCACCACAGCCTTTGTCACCGTGCCTCCCTTCGTGCTGAGGGTGAGTTCGATTTTGTCGTTCTTCAGCACCACGTCGCTGGCAGTGCCTTTCAGGGCATTGTGGAAGAGGGCCGTACTGTCCTCAAGGGCCTTGGCCACCTCTGCTTCTTTTTTCGCAGCCTCTGCTTTCTTTTGTGCTGCGGCTTTCTGAGCCTCTTCCTTTGCTTTCTCTACTTGTTCTTGCTGAGCCTTGATTTCCTCCTCACTGGGGCGGGTGTACCAACTGAAACCGATAAGCACCAAGGCGATGAGAATAAAACCTACAACGGTATTTCTGTCCATGTCATTCTTGATTTTTCTAATTGTTGCGTCTAAAAATCATAGAAAATGAGTATTTCAACGCTATCAAAGTGCAAAATTACAATTTTTTTTCCCCTTTTCTGCGTTTTATTCAAAATTTTGTTTAAATTTGCACAAAATTCTAATATTGGAAATGTATATGAGAAATTTGCTTATTGTCTTAGCCATATTTTTGGCTGGTACGGCGTATGCTCAAAAGCCAAGCAAGCAAAGCCGTTACATCGAATATCAGGAATATCAGGTGAACAAGAACTACACCGATTCGCTGGTGGCATGCAGGGAACGATTGGACTCCCTTCAGGCTGCAGAGGAGGCTTTGGCTGAAGCAGGTCTGTCGGATGGAAGATTCTACAAACTGTTTGCCCCGCTCACCTTCTATCACTCACCTGCCAGGAAGGCATTGCGCCTGAGTGAGCAGGGCGGAACCGATGAGGTGGGGGATGAGATTGACAATACCCTTCTGGGCGTCTATCTCGAGCGTCCCGACCTTGTGGTCAACAGTGAGGACAGGCTCAGCAAAGTAGGCGGTGTAGTCAACGATATCATTGCTCCTATCCAGCAGGATGTGGAACTGACTGAGCAGGTTGCACCGGAAGTGGAGCCGGCAGATGATACACCAGAGGTGGATGTTGTCGTCACCAAGCCCAATTTCTGGACCATAAAGGGTGATTACTTCCTGCAAGGTCTGCAGTCGTATATTTCAGGCAACTGGTACAAAGGCGGTGAGAGCAACTACTCCGTATTGGGAAGCATCACCATGGAGGCCAATTACAATAACAAGCAGAAAGTGAAGTGGGACAACAAGTTGGAGATGAAGTTGGGCTTCCTCACCTCGAAGACCGATAGCATCCACAGGCTCAAGACTTCCGATGACCTGCTCCGCCTTACCAGCAAGTTGGGCTTGCAGGCAACTAAAAAATGGTACTATACCCTTCAGTTGCTGGCTTACACGCAGTTCTGGAGAGGATACAAGAGCAATGACTACCATGTCTACTCCGATATCATGTCGCCGTTCAACCTCAACATCTCACTCGGTATGGATTACAATGTAGAGGCTTGGAACAAGAAACTGACGGGTACCATTCACCTGGCTCCTTTCGCGTACAACTTTAAATATGTTGACCGCAACTGGTTCGGCGATGTAGAGAACTTCACCACACGCTATGGTCTTGACTTGCACAAGCACACGCTTCATGACTTCGGTTCGCAGTTCACCGTCGAACTGAAATGGGCGATTGCAGACAATCTGACCTACCAGACCCGCATGTATGGGTTCACTACTTTCAAGCGTGTGGAGTGGGAGTGGGAAAACACATTCACGTTCAACTTCAACAAATACATCTCTACCAAGTTGTTCGTTTATCCGAGGTTTGACGACAGCACCGTGCGCGACGGTCACCACGGATATTTCCAGTTCAAAGAATTTATGTCGATAGGATTTTCCTATTCGTTTTAAAAAGGTTGAGAGGAATTTGGACACAAAGACCATCGGTCAATGTTCTGAAGGACTCAGAGACAGGATAACTTAAAAAAAAGGTCACTCTAGTTAAAACCGGCTGGCACTTGATGCCAACCGGTTTTTTCAGATAGAGGCTTTCCATTACCTGATTTTATTGTTTTTTTGTTTTTTTTATGGGTTTTGCGACAGTTTTTGCTGCCTTCTCCGCTTTTTGTCGCATCAGGTGGGGGTGTGTCGCTTAATAGTTTAGAAAAAATCAAATAATTTGTTTTTTGACACAGAGAAAAGCCATACCTTTGCAACGTCGAAAGGAAAAAAACAAAATCCAGACGATAAAAAAGCAGAAAATATAACAATTAACAAGAATAACAACAACAAAAATTAAAAAGCATTATGAAAGCAATGAAAATGATGTTCGCCGCCATCCTTCTCTGCGGTACAAGTGTTAGTGTTCAGGCACAGAACGATTATTATGAGACCAAAGACGAAGTGGCAGTAAGTATCGGTACGGTGACCAACACACAGTTTATGAATGTCTTCTCCGACTTGTTCGGGGTGCTGGGTGAGGCATTGATCACAGGTGTTATGACAGGTGGGCATTATGTAGGTACAACCTCTTATGCAGATGAAAAATATGTTCCGGCTTTGTCAGCAGAGTATTTCCATCACGTCAGCAAGGTGGTCAGTGTCGGTGGTATCGCAGCATTCAACGGCTATTCCAGGGATATGTACTGCAATTGGCAGAGTTCAGACGGCTCAACAAGAAAGGAAAAGGTTGGTAAAGGAGAGAAGTATTTCGCCACATTGATGCCGGCAGTGAAATTTGACTGGCTCCGCAAGAAGAACTTCGGCTTGTACTCCAAAGCAGCAGTTGGTGTGACATATATGTTCGAGAAAGAAGTTCAGGATAACCATGGTGAGTCAAAGAAAGTAAACGATGACAGCAAATTCATGGTCAACTTCCACGCTACTCTTCTCGGTGTTGAGGCAGGTTCACAGAAACTGAGAGGATTCATAGAACTTGGTGTCGGTGAGCAGGGTATGATGCAAGCAGGTGTTAGGTATAAGTTCTAAAAGGACATCAGAATATTCCATAAAAAATCCTCCCCCAGAACCTCACATGAGGATTCTGGGGGAGGATTTTTCATGTAGTTTTTTTATTCTGTCATTTCTCCTTCTACATATAGGCGGGTCATCTCGATGGTGCCATTGGTACGCACCGTGATGCTTTTCTTGAAATGTCCGGGGTCTTTGCCAGCACCATTGTAGGTTACCTCGATGGTCCCCTTCTCACCGGGGTTGATGGGAGTCTTGGTGTACTGTGGCACGGTGCATCCGCAACTGGCCACAGCCTGATTGATGACCAGTGGAGCATCACCTACGTTGGTAAACGTGAAACTGCATTTCTGCACCGCGTCGCTGGATGCAAACCTGCCGAAGTTGTGAGTTTTGGTGTCAAACTTGATTTCGGCTTGTTTCTGGGCTGCCGCATAACTGAACGAGCAGAGCAGCAGCAAGGTCATCATGATTACTTTACGCATGTTTTATCTCCTTTTTAATGGTTTTTCTCAACAGGGAGGACCTGAGGTCCATCATCCTGTGAACGTTGTTTCTTGCTTATAATGATGTGCAAAAATACGATTTTTTGTTATACTAGGCTGTTAAAACCTCATATTATTGCAATTATTTAACAAACTATATCAACTTTTTGAATTGTTTGGGTACTTTGTCAGAATGCAACACAGAATGAGGCACCTAAGGTCCACTGATACATCTTTTTCGTGATTGTTTGCTGGGGTGCGTCGTTGTCATCCCCAAGGATTCTGACAAAATCTCTCATGTTGGGGATAGCATGGTATATGTAGGCATCATCGTCAAGCGTCAGGGTAAAGTCTTTCTTCGTGTAGTCGAAGTCGGCAAATACCTTCCAGTGGAAATTGTGCTTATAGGCATAGGTCAGTGAGAGGCCTGTTCCCCATTTGGTCGAGTTGGATGCATGTACCGTGGCATAGTCCCACTCATAGTCATATTGGTCGCCAGTCCTTTTGAAATCGGTGATTTCAAAATTGTTGAAAACCCCATCTTTGATCTCTGCGTCATACAGCATGTTGATCACCTCACCCGAGAAATGGGCATTCAGGTCGAGTTCCTGCATCATGCTTCGTCCGCACAGAAGTTTGGATCCCATGGATAAGCGTTGGGAGATAGGCATGTTGAAATAGAAGCCCAAATCTGCGGCAAACTCCGTGAGGTGATCGCTTTCGATGGAAAACTGAGCATCACTGATCATATTGTCGAACACGGTGTTGTCGGGTAATGCCGTGGCTATATCTTTCAGATCAGCAGAAGCCTCGCTCAGTGCGTTCTCTGCTTCGTTGAGCAAATTGTTCCATCCTTTGATAGGGGTACTTTTGATGCGCAGACGGCCTCCCAGACCCACATACTTGTTTAGGAAATAGGCAGACTCTATACCCACCGCAGTTGATGCTTGGAATTTCATCTTGTTTTCATCTCCCAAACCAAAGTCCAGTGTAGGGTTGTTGATACCCACACCCATCGACACATTGAAAAAAGAGGGATGATTCTCGTTGATGAGACCCTCTGAGTCATTGCGGCGCAGTCCTTTCTTTTTGAAAATCAGGTCGCCCAAAGCATAGCCCAGTTCACCGGATATGATGCCGATGCCGGCTCCTGAAAGCACGTCGCTTACCCAGTGGCGGTTGTTGAGCACGCGCATGATACCGGTGGCAGTGGCAACGGTGTATCCGGCCACGGAGAACCATGGTGAGTGTGTCAGACCATATTCCTTGTGCAGGATGGTGGCACCAACGAATGAGGTGGCAGTGTGTCCTGAGGGCCATGAGTTGGCGGTAGAGCCATCTGGTCGCATTTCCTTGGCGGTGTACTTGACACCATTTACAATGGCAGCCATGGTGGCATAGCCCAACAGGCTGGATGCCAGATAACGTCCCCAGTCACTGCGCCCTTCCACGCCTCCCAGTTTCAGGCCGGTGGCCATGACGGGGCCGAAATACTGCGTATAGTTATCTATCTCGCTTTTGAAATGGGTTAGCAGTCGGGTGTTGGCGTGGACGTTGTTATAGTCTTGGCGGAAACTTTTTTTCTCTTTCTTGGCAATAATTCCTGCGACGAAGAGCGGTACACCCACCCAGGTCATGTCCTGCATGAAGGTGTATGGCTTGACATCTTTGCGCAGCCGATTCCAAGCCCATCTTTCGTCATTGCTTGTGTCGCTTAGGTCGAGCAGCGAACTTTTGGCGGGCATGATGGAAAATCTGGGAATTGACGAGATGTCCGTTGTTAATGCAGTTTCCCCCGTTTCGTCTGTTTCTCCGGTTACATTGGTTTCCTCGGATAATACAGTCTCTTCTTCGGTTACATTGGTTTCCTCGGATAATACGGTCTCTTCTTCGGTTGCAGTTGTAATGGTGTCATCTGCCAGGGTTGGCATGGCCGCGCAGAGCAGGCCCATCATCATGATCAAAACTCTCATTTTCTCTGTCGTTGTTTAGTTGCAATGGAAAATACATCTCACTATTTTGATTGCAAAAATAAGAAAAAATCGAAAATCATGCAAACCATCAGGGTTCTTTTTGCCATAAGTCCTGACAGATGAACCTCTGCTTACAGTATGGGAAGCAGGTATTCCCAGATGATGTCCATGTAGGGCTGATAGAGCGACGATGAGGTGGTGAGCACCAGCACGGCGTCGCGGTCGGGGAACACCATGATGTATTGTCCTGCAAATCCGTCGGCCCGGAAGGCGTTGTGCCGGCATATCCACATCTGATAGCCGTAGCCCTGCACCCACTCGTTGTTGTCTTTGTTAAGTCCTGCTTTCTCGAGGTCTTCAAAACGTGTTCCCGATGGTGCTGATGGCACTTGGTAACTCGACATTTCCTTCAGCCATTCAGCGGGAACAATCTGTTTGCCGTTCCACATGCCTTTTTGCAGGAACAGTTGTCCCATCTTGGCCATATCCTCGGTTTTGAGCGAGAGGCCCCATCCTCCGCAGTTGATTCCCTGTGGACTCTCCTCCCATTCGGGACGGTCGATGTGCAGGGGTTGGAAAAGCCTGGTGTCGAGATAATCGATGAGTTTCTCTCCGGTCACTTGCTGTACGATGGCAGAGAGCATGTAGGTACCGATGGAATTGTACAGGTAATACTCGCCGGGTTTGTGCACCACTGGCCATGAGAGGAATCCCTCCACCCAGTCGATGGAGTCTTTTCTGTGGCTGTTGGGCTCTGTGTCATGTCCGCAGGTCATGGTGAGCAGGTCACGGACAGTCATCGCCTTCAGGTTGTCGCTTGGTTCAGCAGGCAACTTGTCTGGGAAGAATTTCACAACTGGGTCATTGAGTTGCAGTTTCCCTTCGTTGATGGCCAGTCCCACGGCAGTGGCGGTGAATGTTTTGCTTACCGAGAACATGGGGTGTGGCGTTGTTGCATCCTGGCCGTTCAGCCATTTCTCGTATACCACCTGTCCGTGCTTCAGGATCATGATGCTGTGGAGGGTGATGGAATCTGGAGCGACAGGGCGTGTTTGTGTGGCATTGATGAAGGAGTCCACCGCAGCCACGACTTCGGGTGATGCGTTTGTTCTTGGAAGGTCGATCACTTCTGTTTTTTCCTGTTTGCAGCCCAATAGCAAGGCTGTTGAAAGTGTGAAGAGTGCAATGAGTTTTTTCATAAGTATTCTTTTTTTGATGTGTATGAATGTTGATGCTAAGGGAAGAGGAGTGGTCACCTGAGACCCCATGAAACCGGGTAGACAATCTTCTCGGTCGCTTCCTCAACGTCATCAGCGAGATTGCAGAAAAAGTCGATGTCGGTGAGTCGTTCCAGTTCGTCGATGCTGACGACATAGTTGATGATGTTGTCGTTGGAATGGTCCTCATTGAGGTGTTCCACCCAGAAACCGAGCGCTTTGTATCCCTGTGAGTTCTTGCAGAGGATAGCCATGAAGAAATAGCGGGGCACGATCAGTCCGTTGCTGATCCGGGTGAGGATCTGCTCTTCTTTGTCGATGGTGCCGCCTTTGCAGACGTAGAGGGTGTCGCGGAATTGGTTGGTGTTCCATGTCCTACTGACTATCTGCTCCATCTTTGCCCATAGTCCGGCGTTGAAAACATTCCGCTGAGGTTGCATGTTGCTCAGGTAGAATGTCTGTTTGTTCTCCTCGATACTGTTGAGCCTGTCGTATGACGGGCAGATGTGTCCGTGGTCGTATCCGGTGCGCCAGTAGGGGTCAGAATCAAAGGTATATGCGGAAGGGATGTCTGGGTCTTTGGGGTATTGCTCCTCGCTGCTGCCAGCATACCACCTGCTCACGTTCTTGGGTGAGTTGCTGCGGTCGAGAGTGTAGCAACTCCATCGCTGCGACTTTTTCATGCCGTCCCATTCCACGATGTAGTTGACGCCATTTTTCGCTGTGGAGTGCACGACGACAAGGTTGGTGCTGCCGCCTTTGATGTGAGGCATTTCCAGACGGCTGTATTCAGGCCGAAGCGTGGGGTTGGCATTGATGTTTTTGCTGGCTTTTGGCGTGGTGCCGGTGCCGGTGTTGTCGGAGTCATCATCACCGCAGGCTGCCAGCAAGGAGATGCCGATGAGGAGGAAAAACAGTTTTTTCATGATTAGGGGTGTGAGGTTTTGAGGTTGATTCTTCTTGGCAAATGCTAAAAAAGGTGCCACTGAGCGCATATGCAACTACGCTTTAGTGGCACCTTATTTTATTTATTGAAAGGATTTAGGATGAATAAAGACCTTCATCTTTCATCCTTCACGATTTATCCCAATATGTTACTTCTTGATTTTGCCGTAGCGGCTCATGAAGCGGTCGACACGACCGGCAGTGTCCACAAGTTTGTTTTTACCTGTGTAGAACGGGTGTGAGGTGTTCGAGATCTCGATCTTCACCAATGGATAAGTCTCACCTTCAAATTCCACTGTCTCTGATGTCTTGCATGTGGACTTTGTAAGGAACATATCGCCGTTGGACATATCCTTGAATACGACGGGGCGATAGTTTTCTGGATGGATACCTTTTTTCATTTTAAAATATTGTTGTTACGTTAAATAGAATCTTTTCTCACGTTTGGGGTGCAAAATTACTATTTTTTTCTCAACCCACCAAATTCTTTTTATATTATTTGCAAAAAAAGGCAGGTCGAGCCTGCCTTTTTTGATATAGAGGGTGGGTTGTTATCTTTTGCGGATGGCTTTGCGACGCACGTTGGACTTGGTGCCGATGGTCTTGCCGTCGATTTCCGCATAGGTGACCGACTTCACGCCCGGTACCCTGAAATAAGCCTCGATGTTGCCATAGAGCAGCACTTCCTTGCCCAGGTTGCTGGGATTGTCAACCAGGTTAAGTCCTTTCCTGACATCTCCTGAGGGCAACTGCACCGGCATACACTTGCTCGGGTCATTCTCTGTGGAAGATTCGGCGATGAGCAGGTTGGTCACCACATCGGGCAGTGCGTTGAAGGTGGCTCCTGAGTCATAAGCCTGGCCGCTCACGCATCCCACGATGTAGCCCTTGACATAGACCCCGCTGCCAGAACCGGCTGCGATGGCTGCCGATACGGAGTAGGGATCGCTGTAGGAACCTTTGCCTGTGGGATTCGGGTCATCGCCGCCACCGCCACCTTGTCCGTCGACACTGACTAAGTAGGCGTTCAGCACTTCAATCTTGCCATTGTAGTCACCGCGGTTGCCGATGATGGTAATCTTGGTGCCGTTTTTGATGCCCTTGGCGGCAGCCAGTTCCTGGAATTTCTTCTTTTCACCACCCTTCTCGGAGAGCAGGCCATAGACATAGACGGAGCCTGTGGCATCCTCAAGGTCGAAATTGCCATATTCATCGCCATCCTTCAGATTCTTCACTGTGCCGGAGAGTTTGTACCATACGTCGTTGCTCACTGCAGCGGCATTGAAATCCGCGATGGTCACGGCTTTCACCTCACCGGTTTCACCGCCGCCACCGCCACCGCCGCCGTCGGTCTTGCCGTTGAGCGAGTAGAGATATGCCTTGCCGGCTACTGTCTCAGGTGTGTTACCGCGATAATTCATCAGTTGTCCGCAGATGATGACTTCATCGCCGACCTTGATGTCAGTCTTGCCAGACTCAAACTTTTTATTACCCAGATACAGGATGCGGAAGCAGTAGAATTCACCATTCTGTGTTCCGTCTTCAGAGATATAGAAGGATGCGTTGCCATAGGTGCCACCCTCAGTGAAGGTGCCTTTGTCTGCGATGCGGGAAATCTTTCCTTTTACATATACATCGCCCGTGGTTTGGTAGTTGTCGTTGCTCGTCCATGTGAGATCTTTCACTGCGTCAGCGGCGCCTGCCGGATTATACGGGTCACTGAGTGTGCCAGAGCCCTTTGCGTCACCTCCGGTGCCACCACCGCCACCGCCTCCTTCGGTCTTGCCGTTGAGCGAGTAGAGATATGCCTTGCCAGCCACTGTCTCAGGTGTGTTGCCGCGATAATTCATCAGTTGTCCGCAGATGATGACTTCATCGCCGACCTTGATGTCGGTCTTGCCAGACTCAAACTTCTTATTACCCAGATACAGAATGCGGAAGCAGTAGAATTCGCCATTCTGTGTTCCGTCTTCAGAGATATAGAAGGATGCGTTGCCATAGGTGCCACCCTCAGTGAAGGTGCCTTTGTCTGCGATGCGGGAAATCTTTCCTTTTACATAAACATCGCCCGTGGTTTCGTAGTCGTCGTTGCTCGTCCATTTGAGGTTTTTCACTGCGTCAGCAGCGCCTGCTGGATTATACGGATCATCGACCGTACCGCTTCCCTTGGCTTCACCAGTAGAAGAACCGCCTCCGCTAGAAGTGACGCCGTTTAACGCATAGAGGTATGCCTTGTTTTGTGCTGTTTCTGGTGTTTGTCCTTGATAATTGGTAACAATACCGCAGATGATGACGGTGTCGCCCACCTCAATCTGTTTGTCATTAGAAGTATACTTCTTGTTGTTAAGATAGAGTGCACGATAAATATAGAATTGATTTTTGTTAGAACCATCATCAGAAATCCAGAATGTACCGTTGCCATAGTTGTCCAAGGTATAACCATCATCCTTGATGGAAGAAATGATACCTTTGATGTAGATGTTGGACGGACTCTCTGCGCCTGGCTCCAGTGATTGTGTGTACTTGATGGCTGCAGCCACATTGTAGGGGTCTGCCACAGTTCCGCTTCCGGCGGGCTCAACAGTTGCGCCGGGAACTTCTCCTCCCTTTGAAGGGAAGTCGAATGGTGCTGGCACGTCCTCGCAACTGGTGAAGGCGAAGACCGCCAATGCCATGGTCAGTAATGAATAAATTGTCTTTTTCATAACTATATGTTGTTTTTTGTTCTTACTTCGTTAATGGTTTTTGGCGGCTATTGTGCCGGTTGAATATCGCTTTCGCTGCGCATGAGGATTTGCCACGTGTCTCGGAACCGGGTGAAGATGCCCGTCACATCAACTTTTCCTGTCGGCATCACATTGCCTGCGAAGTCGGCGAAGGTACTGGTGCGCAATACCAACTGACTGCTGCTGATGCCTTTGAACTGACGGTTGGCGCAGTTGGCGGTCAGTGCAACACTTCCGTCAGTGGGTGCGAAGACCGCCTTGCCGTCAGCACCTTGGATTTCCACGCCCTTAATGGTCATCAGTTTACCACAGTGTGACTCCAGATAGGCAGCATTCTTGATGAGTGACCGGTCAAACTCCTCAGGCACCACGCTCTGTGGGTTGGCTGTTCCGATGGGGCGGAAGTGCTGGTTCCAGAGGAAGCGGCTCATGCGGCTGACGTATGTTGATCCGCTCTTGCTGGTGTAGGGGGTTCCCACTTCGCCTTGTTGGCCATAGGCACCGACATATAGTCCCTTGAGGTCGACGAGGATTTCTTGTCCTACGGGGAGAATTCCGAAGAGTCCGCCCTGTGCGATGCAGATGATGAAGGCTCCTGTGCCGTCGTCGATGACTACCTCATTGTATATGTTGCCCTCGATATCGTTACCGGTCACGGTGCCTTTTATCTTGATGTCATCGGTGACCTCTTTCATCCCACTGTTTTTGATGGTGCTGCTAAACATAGTCTTCAGGTCAGCGATGGTGATGACGTTGGTCTCAGTGATTGCCTTGTTGCCAAAGACGTCCTCGGCCGGTGTGTTCGGGTCGTCGAAACTGTCTGCCATGCATGCGGTGAGCAGGGTGCAGACCAGTGTGATGAGGATATAACTAATGTGTTTCATATCTTTGGTGATTTTAGAATCTTAAAGTCAGGTTGAGCATGCCGTTGATGCCGTAAGCGTAGTACTTCTTGGGATTGAGCGAGAATTTGTAAGCCCTCACGTTGTTCACTGTGGTCTGTCCATTCTCATCCTTGACGGTGTAGTCACTTCGGCTCTGTTCGTAACCGCCGGTGCAGATTTTGATGTTGTTGAGGATGTTGGTGAGAGACAGGTTGATGGAGAGTTGCTTTCCTTTCTTCAGGCGCAGCGTCTTGCCCAATGAGCCGTCGAGCATGAAACCGCCCTTGCCCTTAGATTGCTCGGGCACGTTGAAGGTGCCGTCGTTGTTGACGATGTTCGGGTCGCCGGTAGCCATGGTGGTAAGTGTTCCCACATAGCGGTAACTCGGTGAGTAACTCAGGTAGATGCGGTCGTAGTAGTTGCCCTTCAGGTCGATAAACCATCCGTTGGCGTGGTAGTCGAGGATGATGCTTCCTGCGGTGAGTGGTGTGCTTGCCTCATGCATGCCTTTGTTCATCACGATGTCATCGGTGTAGATGGCTTTGGTTGAGTTCATGTACCTCACCTTGGCGTTGTTGATGTTCTCAGCCTCGCTGATGGTACCGATGGCTTGGATGTTGAAGGAAGAGGAAACCTTGACGGTGACACCGGCCTCTACGCCGTAATAACGCTTCTTGATGTCGGTCATGGAGACGTAGGAGAACGAGTTGATGTCGTCAAAGTAGAAGTTCTGCCACTCTGTCACATGGCTCAGGTAGTTGTAGTAGGCGTTGATGTTGACGTGCAGGAGCGAGTTCATGAACTGATAGCCAATCTCGCTGCTGAAGATGCGCTCGTTGTGGAGGTTGGTCACGAAGTCGTTGTTCATCTCGGGCGAGACGAAAGCGGTGGTGATCTGCGGTGCGCGGTGCTCATATCCGATACCCAGCAAGATGGTGTTGCCACCGCCGAGGTTGAGGTTGGAGTTGAATTTGCCGCCTCCGCTGACGAAATGAGCGGTCTTGCTCTTGCCGTAGGAATACTCGGCGAACATACCGTTCTTCATCTTTCCGTCGCGCTGCATGCCGTCGTAGTTGATCTTGCCGGAAACGCTGTAGTGGAGTGGTCCGAAATTCTCGGAGTAGTTAGCCCACAGCACGCCTCGGCGGGCGAGCAGGTTGTAGTCATATCCGAAGCGGTCGCCTTCCTTGACCACACCATTGGGATTGTTGAGGTCATACATCACCTCGTTCGACCCCTCGGCGTAGTTACCCAACGCGTAGGTGTTGACGTTGTGGAAAACGTTGGCACCCAGCAGGTCGTCCATGGTCTGGTAGTGCTTGCCGGTGTTGGACCCCAGCATTACGCCGATGTTGGCGTGCGACTTGGTAGTAAGTTGCTTGTGCAGGGTGGAGGAGAGGGTGAGGTAAAGGTTGTCGTTGTGCCTGGCCTGCACATAATACATGGCATCTGCACCTTGTGCCGCCGCGTTGCGGTTGGCGGCGTAGAGGCGGTCCCAGTTGATCTGCCTGGCTTCCTTCGACCCCGTCAGGTACTCATAGGCGGCATTGAAGTCTGCCAGTCCTTGTTCTGTGCGGTTGTTTAGGTCGTCCTCGTCCCAAACATCATAGTAACTGCTGGGGAGGTTTTTCCAGTAGTCGGGCTGGGGGTTGTCAGCGTTGTTGTAGTTGAGTTTGGTACTCTTGTACTTGCTGTATTTGCCGTGGAGCGAGGTGATGAGGCGTGTCTTGGAATCGATGTTCCAGTCCCATGTCAGCACGGCACTTGGTGCGAAGTCGTTGATGATGCGTGAGTTGCGCACCTTGCCGTTCTGATAGCCCCAGTAAGGGTTGTATTGGTAGTTGTTGGCCAGCCAGTAACTCTCGTCGGTGCCGGCGCCCTGCGATGCCCGCTCAGTGGGATTGCCCCATGTGGAGAGCGAGAAGGAGTGGTCGCCTGAAATTTTCTGCACACCGAGGTAGTAGGAGAGCGAGTTGTAGAAGGTGCCTTCCACATATCCTCTGCTCGCCCACCGGTAGCCGAGGCTGGCTGCGAAAGCCCATCCGTCCTTGCTGATGCCGCTGCCGTAGGTGTACATAGCCCTGGCTACGTAGTTGCGGTTGGCTCCGCTCAGTGAGAGTTTGTGGCCTTGTGCCACCTGAGAAGCCCTGAAATTGTAGTTGTTGCTGCCACCGAGTCCGGTCATCGAGAAACTGTTGTCCTCAAAAGGCAGCGTGGTATCCACATTGCGGGTGAGGTTGTTGATGCCGCCCACGTTGGAGTACCTGAACTGTCCCGACTCCAGGTCGTTCATCAGTGCGCCGTTCACGTAGATGTCGTTGTACTTCTGGTTGAGTGCCCTGAATCGGAAACGCACTGGCGAGAAGGTGAAACCCACCTCATTGGCGTATACGTTGGTGTTGCTGCTGAGGATGGTGACATTTTGCGACATGTCGTCGTCCTCGCCCAACTGGGCCTCCGTGAAAGTGAAGACCGCATCGTCCAACGCACCGGTCTGCTCCAATGAGTCAATCTCCTGCGCAAAGGCGAGAGGGGAGTAGCAGAGAGCAAACGCTGCTATTTTCAGCATTTTTTGCATAAGACAATAGGTTTGATAGTTGTGTTTGGATGCAAAGTAACAAAAAAACTTTGAAAAAAAAAAGCAATATTTAAAAATTTTTTGAACAAAAATTTATTTTTGTCGATAAAAATTCCGATATTTGCAGAATCAAACTATTAACGGGTTTCATGCTTCAAGGAGCGTACCCATTAGGCTAACCAAATATCTATATAATATGAATATGAGAAGACAATTATTTCTATTGGTCATTTTGCTTGCCGTAGCGGTATCAGTATCGGCACAGAAGAAATACAACGTCTATGCCGTGGGTTTCTACAATGTGGAGAACCTCTTCGACACTTGTCACGATGAGGGCAAGAACGACTACGACTTCCTTCCCAATGGTTCGTACAAGTGGAACGCACTGAAGTACAACCGCAAACTCCACAACATGGCGCGTACACTGGCAGACATGGGCACTGATACGGGCAGTGGCAAACTCCCGCTCGGATGTGCCATTATAGGTATCTCCGAGGTAGAGAATGCCCGTGCCCTCTCCGACCTCGTGGCACAACCTGAATTGGCCGAGAGAGGCTATAAGTTTGCGCACATCGAGGGCCCCGACCGCCGCGGTGTGGATTGTGCCATGCTCTACAACCCGAAACTCTTCACGCTGCGTGATGTGGAACTCATACCCTATGTGCCGGAACTGGAGGCCGACAGTGCCTTCAAGACCCGTGGCTTCCTCACGGTGAGCGGCATGCTGGCCGATGAGGCGGTGAGTGTCATCGTTTGCCACTGGCCGAGCCGTTTCTCCACATCATTCTACCGTGAGTGCGCAGGCCGTCAGGTGCGTGCGGTGAAAGACTCGCTGTTGCGTGCCGACCCCAACCGCAAGATCATTGTGATGGGCGATATGAACGACGACCCGCAGAACAAAAGTATGGCGGTGGAGTTGGGCGCCAAGTCGGATATCAAGGATGTGGGAGACAACGACATGTTCAACCCATGGTGGAAAGTGCTTGACAGCGGTACCGGCACGCTGAGTTATGAGGGCAGTTGGAACCTGTTCGATCAGATAGTGGTGTCGCCCAACCTGCTCGACCGTACTGGCACACGCGACTACTCCAAACTCACCTATTGGAGATGCAAGATTCAGAATTTCAGTTACCTGCTCCAAAGCGAGGGCCGTTACAAGGGCTCTCCCAAGCGCACCACAGCAGGCGGTGTATGGCTTGACGGTTATTCTGACCACCTTCCTACAGCCATCTTCCTCATCAAGGAGAAGAATTGAGCGCCGATATCATCCGCCATCCATGGGCTCCCTTCCTGCCCGAGTATACACGGTTGCTGATGCTGGGAAGTTTCCCTCCCGACCCACACCGGTGGGCGATGGATTTCTTCTATCCCAACTACATCAACGACATGTGGCGCATCTTTGGCATCTGTCTTCACGGCGACAAAGACAGGTATGTGGATGAGCAGCACCGCACCTTCAGGCTCGATGACATTATCTCCATGTTGCGCGAGAGAAGGGTGGGGCTTTATGACACTGCTGTCGCCGTGAGGCGCACCAAGGGAACGGCCTCCGACAAAGACCTGGAGGTGGTGGAGCCTACCGACCTCACCGCCTTGCTGCAGGAGATACCTGAATGTGAGGTGGTGGTGACGACAGGACAGAAGGCCACCGACCTCTTTACGGACCATTTCGGTATTCCTCAGCCCAAAGTGGGAGAAAGTGTCGTGTTCTCCTTCGGACGACGTGAGATCAGACTATTCAGGATGCCGAGCAGCAGCCGTGCCTATCCCATGCGTCTGGAGCGCAAGGCCGCGAGTTACCAACCTCTTTTCGACCGCTATCTGAGGGCAGAAGGGGAGAAGTCAATCCCGTAAGCATCATCAAAACCAACAACCATACAACTATGACAATTATCGGAATCGCAGGAGGAACAGGGTCGGGAAAGACCACTGTGGTGAGAAAAATCGTACAGGCTTTGCCGCCGCATTACGTGGCGGTCGTGCCCCTTGACTCTTACTACAACGACACGTCGCACATGACAGAGGAGGAGCGTCATGCCATCAATTTCGACCATCCCGATGCTTTCGACTGGAAACTGCTCAATAAACAACTCAACATGTTGCGCAAAGGGCAGGCCATCGAACAGCCCACCTATTCCTATATACTCTGCAACCGCCTGCCGGAGACCATACATGTGGAGCCCAAACCCGTCATCATCATAGAGGGTATCATGACGCTTTTTGACAAAAAACTCCGCGACCTGATGGATCTCAAGATTTTTGTCGACACTGACAGCGACGAGCGACTTATCCGCAACATCACACGTGATGTGGTGGAACGCGGGCGCACTGTCGATATGGTGCTCGAACGTTACCTGAACGTGCTCAAGCCCATGCACGAGCAGTTCATCGAACCCACCAAGAAATATGCCGACCTCATCATCCCGCAAGGCGGCGAGAATCTCAAGGGCATCGGCATCCTCTGCAAATATATCGAGGGACTGGTGCCTCCTGTGGAGGAGATTGGAGAAGATTGAAAATTGAAGATTGAAGATTGAAAATTGTTCTCTGTAAGAACGCGGTTCCCGCGTTCCCACATAAGAATATTGTAAAACTATAAACTCCCAAACTACTATGGCAAAGACACCAACACCCCATATCGGGGCACAGTACGGCGAAATCGCCGAGACCGTCATCATGGCGGGCGACCCGTTGCGCGCCAAGTTGATGGCAGAGAAATTTTTGGATAATCCCGTGCAGTTCAACAATGTCCGCAGCATGCTCGGTTTCACTGGCACCCACGAAGGCAAGCGAGTGAGTGTCATGGGGCACGGCATGGGCATGCCTTCGCTGGGCATCTATACCTATGAACTGTTCAACTTCTACGGAGTGAAGAACATCATCCGAGTCGGTTCGGCTGGCTCGATCAACATGGACCTGAAAGTGGGCGACCTCGTCATCGCTATGGGTGCATGCACCGACTCCAACTATGCCGCACAGTATGAGTTGCCGGGCACTTTTGCTCCCATCGCCTCCTTCGAATTGTTGCGCGCCGCTGCCGATACCTGCGACCGGTTGGGCTACCGTTACAAGGTGGGCAACGTGATGTCGTCAGATGTGTTCTATGGTGAGAATCCCCATACCGACAAGTGGATCAACATGGGTGTGCTGGCGGTGGAGATGGAGGTGGCTGCCCTCTATATGAATGCTGCCCGTTCTGGCAATCGCGCTCTCGCCATCTGCACGGTCTCTGACCATATCCTCACGGGTGAGGCCACCACGGCCGAGGAACGGCAGAATACTTTCACCAAGATGATGGACGTGGCATTCTCGCTGATCTGATATCCTGTACAGATGGTCCATGACAAATACTGGAGCATGGCTTTCACGGCCATGCTTCTGTCATGTAATATGCTGTGAAATATGATGGAAGGGAGAAATGGTGAGACGGGAGGAGTGGTTTGACACCCCCAAGAACGGTTCAACGCCCCCCAACCCCCTCTAATCTTAGAGGGGGAGCCTGATTACCCTTGCTTCAGATGGCTGATTGCTCTGGCTTCAGGAGACTACGTTTGCTCTTCGCTGAATTGTTTGCATATTTATTCATTATGGACTCGGAAAAAATAGATAGAGTGGTCGAAGTAACTAACTCCCCCTCTTCCCGTGGTGCAGCAGGAGTAACAAACTCCCCCTCATCCCGTGGTGCAGCAGGAGTAACTAACTCCCCCTCTTCCCGTGGTGCAGCAGGAGTAACAAACTCCCCCTCATCCCGTGGTGCAGCAGGAGTAACTAACTCCCCCTCTAAGATTAGAGGGGGTAGGGGGGCGTTGATTGCTCCGACCACTCATGTGTTTAATACTAAAGACATGAAGGCACTCCGCCGGCAACTTCGGTCAAACGGCACACCTGCTGAAGGAGGACTATGGAATATCCTAAAAGGCAAGAAAATCGGTGGACTTCAGTTCCGAAGACAATATAGCGTCGGCCAATACATACTCGATTTTTATTGTCCGGCTCTGAAACTCGCCATTGAACTCGATGGTAATTATCATTACAATACCGCCAATTCAGAACATGATTTGGACAGAGAAGAAGATTTGCTGAATGATTATGGCATACAAACACTTCGATTTGAGAATAAGATTGTCTTTGAACAACCCCAAACGATAGTCGATAGCGTTTTGAAGTTTCTGGCAGAGAAAAGGGGAGAAACGGGAGGAACGGTTCAACGCCCCCCAACCCCCTCTAATCTTAGAGGGGGAGCCTGATTACCCTTGCTTCAGATGGCTGATTACCTTTGCTTCAGATGGCTGATTGCTCTGGCTTCAGAAGACTACGTTTGCTCTTCGCTGAATTGTTAGCAAAATTATTAATTATGGAATCGGAAAAAATAGATAGAGTGGTCGAAGAAACAAACTCCCCCTCATCCCGTGGTGCAGCAGGGGTAACTAACTCCCCCTCTAAGACTAGAGGGGGTAGGGGGCGTTGATTGCTCCAACCACTCTGGCCACTCCGACCACTTATATGTTCAAAATAAAAGATTATAATTAAAAATGAGAAGATTTTTGTTTCTTGTGCTGTTGCTGCCTTTTCTGCCCTTTACTCATGCTGATGGTCAGGGCATGGCCGGACCATGGAAGGGAAAACTGAAAACTGGGCCTCAGGAACTGACGATGGTGCTGCATATTGATGACGGGAAGAAGTCCGTCGCGATGGACATCATCGAGCAGGGAGCGGCTGGCATGGAGATGGAGGTGAAATGCCTCACTGATGATTCCCTCAAGGTGAGCATCCCCAAACTGATGCTGACGTTCTCAGGAAAGCGAACGGGCGATAAGATCAACGGGACCTTTGTACAGGGCTTGCAGGCTCTGAAGGTTGAGATGGAGCGTGGCGATGTGTCTTTCAACCGTCCCCAGGAACCCATCCCGCCTTATCCATATCAGACAGAAGAGGTCTTTTTTGACAATCCCTCAGCCAACGTCACGTTGGCGGGAACGCTGACCTACCCCGTAGGGTATAAGAAAAAGAAGCGTCCTCCTGTGGTGCTCATGGTGACGGGCAGTGGCGCAGAAAACCGCGATGAGGAGATTTTCCACCACAAACCATTTCTCGTGATTGCCGACTGGTTGGCACGCCATGGCATCGCCAGCCTGAGGTATGACGACCGTGGCTTTGCCAAGTCGACGGGTATCTACGAAGGGGCGACCACGCAGGATTTCGCCGATGATGCGGAGGCTGGCATCCGATACCTCAAAAACTTGGGGAAATTCTCTAGTGTAGGACTGCTCGGCCACAGTGAGGGCGGAGCCATCGGGTATATGCTCGCTGCAAAAGATGCTATCGATTTCTTAGTGAGCATGGCTGGGCCGGCATGCCGCATCGACACCATGATGATGGTGCAACTCAATCTCATCAGCCGTTCGCAGGGAGCGGCTCAGGATATGTTCAAAACGCCGGAGGATGCCTGTAAATATCTGATGGCGAGTGCTCCCGGAAGCAAATGGATGGAATATTTCCTAAAAATGGACCTGCGCCCGTATGTGGCGAAGACCCACTGCCCTGTTCTTGCATTGGGTGCGCAGAACGACCTCAATGTGCCTCCTTCAGTCAACCATGTGGCTTTGGAACAGTATTTGCCCGAAAATAAGAGGAATATCATCAGGGCATATCCCGGACTGAGCCATCTGTTTCATCACAATCCGACGGGAAATCCCGTTTTGGCATCCCAAATCGAGGAGACCATCTCCCCTGAGGTATTGCAGGATATCTCCGACTGGATTCTTAAAGATTGAAAATTGAAGATTGAAGATTTATTTGTTCTGTATGTTGCTTTGCCAAAGCAACATACGCAACATACGCAACATACGCAACATACGCAACACACGCAACATACGCAACAAACTCAACATACGCCACATACGCGACAAGACAATCGTCAAAACTACTCGAAAAAATGACAAAACTATATTTAGTGCGCCACGGCGAAACAGTGGACAATGTGAGGCAGGTGATGCAGGGACAGACACAGGGCGCTCTCAATGAGCACGGCATCGCACAGGCAGAGGAGGTGGCAGAGCGGATGGCTGCCGTCGCCATCGATGCCTTTGTGTCGTCAGACCTCAAAAGGGCGTATGATACCTGTGCCATCATCGCCGCCCGGCATGGGGCAGAGGTGGTGACGACCCCGCTTCTCCGTGAGCGCGACTGGGGTGACTTCACCGGCATGTACATCCCCGGTCTGAAGGACAAACCCTGGCCACCCAATGTGGAGCCGTTGGGAGTGATGAAAGACCGTGCAAGCCGTTTTTTGCGATGGGTGTCGGAGCAGTATCCCCATCAGACGGTGCTTGCCGTGGGCCACGGCATCATCAACAAGGCGATACAGTCGGTCTATTACGACAAGCCCATGCACGAGGTGCAGAAGATGGTGAATGCGGAAGTGCGTGTTCTGGAACTACCATGAGATGTTGCCTTTTTGCATCTTTTTTCTCCTTTTTATTTGGAGGGTATTGTAAAATGATGTAAGTTTGTATCGCAAAATCAAAAAGGAAACAAACTTGACAGCCATGTCGTACAGGACCATCCACTTCCTCAGCCTGATGGCCATCGTATGGGTCTTCCTGTCCTGCAAAGATGGGCAGGAGAATTCCGTTGAGATGCGCTCTGTCTATTACTGGAGTACGACATGGGAGTTGGACTCTGCTCAGCGTGCCTTTTTGAAAGACAACAAGGTGAGCCGCATCTACCTGCGCTATTTCGATGTCGTCATCAATCCGCGCGGAGAGGTGATGCCCAATGCCACCCTTCGCTTCGCCGACAGCATACCGCAGGGGGTGGAGATCGTGCCTGTTGTGTTCATCGTCAACGATTGTATGGCTAAGGGTGTGGACTCCCTGGGACAGTTGATTCTCAGCAGAGTGCTGCAGATGTCGGAAACTCACGACGTGATGAATGTCAAGGAAATCCAGATAGATTGCGACTGGTCGAAGCGCACACATGATGCTTATTTCGCCATGCTCAGGCAGATGCGTGACGCTGCCCATGCCAAGGGCCTCCGGCTTTCAGCCACCATCCGTCTGCATCAACTATCCCAGGATGTGCCTCCTGTCGACCGAGGTGTGCTGATGATGTACAACACCGGTGATGTGCGCCGTTTGGAGCGCAACCCCATCCTCGACATGGACGACGCCGCCCCCTACATGCGCCATATCAAGAAATACGGTCTGCCGCTGAGCACCGCCTATCCCATCTTTTCCTGGCAAGTGCTGGTGCGTGCCAATCGATATGCAGGCATCATCCATGGTGATGATGACCTGGCTATACTCCCAGGAGACACCATCCTGACCCATAAGGTGAGTCTTGATACCGTCTTGGCGGTCAGGGAATCCATCGACCGTCTGCGGCCGGATGCCAACAGGGAGATCATCCTCTTTGATATCAGCAAGAACAATATTCAACACATAAAACAAACCCACTATGAGAAGATTTATCATCCTTAGTTTGTTTACACTTGCCATCAGCGCTCCTATCAGGGCATGTGGTGGGGAGGGAGTCAACCACAACTACTATCTCTTCAGTGTATTCCGTCATGAACTGATGTCGATGTCTTTGTTTGAAGACAGAATCAACGCTTTTTGGGACAGTTATACCAATGGAAAAACTGATGCGTATCGTTGGAATGAGAAGTTAATCATGGATGTAGCCAAGAAAAAAGGCGACCAGGAGATGATCAGTTACCTCAACCAGTTGAATACCTACATCGCCATCAGCGACCAGTTGCAGGAAACTTGGAAATATCCCACCAAACAGGAACTGCAGCAGCGTCGTCAGAACCTCAACCGCATGATTGCTTTGGCAAAAGCCTACAAAGGCACCAAACTCAAGGCGCAGTGGAAGTTGCTCAACATGAGGGCCAACATGGTACTTGGACAGCATGCAGCCAACATCGCTTTCTGGGACACACAAGCCTCCAAACTCCCGGCAAGTGTCTACCGCGACATGATGCGCAACATCTATGCCGGTGCTTTGCTGCATGAAGGAAGGCGCACGGAGGCTTGCGACATCTATGCCGAACAGGGCGACATGGTGAGCATCAAATGGGCTATGCGCAAGATACGCAACCTGGGTGGCATCAAGACCATCTATGAGGAGGCTCCCGACTCACCTACGATGAGTTTTCTGATACAAGATTTCGTGAACAACGCCCAGGAAACCATCGACAGTGATGGCGACAAGGAGTATGTGGAGGAATTCCTCGACCACAGGGTCATCCTGAAACACGAGGTTGACAACTTCATCAGTTACGCCAACAATCTGGTGAAGAACGGTAAGGTGAAGTCTCCAGCCCTTTGGATGGCAGCCATCGGGGAATTGCATTATCTCTATGGAAATAACGACGAGGGCATGAAAGCCCTCAACAAGGCAGTCGATATGAACGGCACAAAGCGCATGAAGGACAATGCCCGGGCTATCCGTGCCGTGGTCTCTGTGAAAAATGCCACCCTCGACAAGGAGTACAGCCAATGGATGACCAATGAGATCAAATGGCTTGTCAGTATGGTGCATGATGAGAATGCCACCAATCCGGAAGGGGCAACAGAAAATCCTTACCATAACCACTACAGCGATGTGCTTGACCGGCTCGTTTACAAAGAACTCATTCCGAAATATGAGAAGAACGGACGGCCTGACATGGCTGCCGCCCTGTTGGCCATGATGGAAAGTGGAAAACTGACCAAAGAGGAAGCCGGGAATGAGACGCCAGAATACTGGAACGAATATTTCAACTATATCGACAAAATGACAGCGGAAGAACTCATCCGTTACTGCCAGTTCTTGCAGAAAAGCACCGATGATCCTTTTGAGCAGTATGTCAAGAGTTTCGTCAAGTATCCCAAAGACTACATGAACGACCTCATCGGTACCAAATACCTCGCCAACGGCGAATTTGAGAAGGCATTGCCCTATTTGAACCAAGTGCCCCTCTCTTTCCTGGAGTCACAGAACATCAGTTATTACCATTCACACCGCGACTATACCAAGGCACGTTGGTTTGTGAGACAGAAGGACAATGAGAAAGAGAGTTACACCGACGGTCCCAATCTGGGTACCATCACCGTCAACAAGAAGGCTGCTTTCTGCCGTGATATGATCCAATTGGAGGAGCAATATTCTATAGCCAATGCGCAGGCCCGTCAGGAAATCGCCTACAACATGGCTGTGCGTTACTTCCAGGCCTCCTTCCTCGGAGAGTGCTGGTGGCTGACCAACTATGGCAACAGCGTCGCAGAGGAAGCACGCAAGGACCGTCCAGACTTCGTTGAGACTGCCATCAAGTACCTCAATGAGAGCAAGGCCAGCACCAACAGCACCCTTAGTCTGAACAGCCTCTATGCCCTGGCTTACATCCCCTACGGTCCATGGTGCGATATTGATTACAACTGGGAGAACAACACTACTATTTACAAGCCCCTCCGTCAGGCCCGACAATACAAGGCTCTTTACGAACTTAACCAGTTTGTGAAGAAGAGCGGGTCACAGCCTGAGTTTATTCAGAAATGCGATGTGCTGAAAACGTTTAGGAAATACATCTGAGAACAGGAGGTCTTGAACGAAAAAAATGAGGGTGTGCCTTGTGGCACACCCTCTGCATTTGTTAACATGATTATCACTATATTTATCCTGACAGACAATCTTTTTTCCTTATTTCAACTAATCCTGTTGCCTATGAAATTGTATGAAACCTTTTTCGTGTAGGGTTATCTGCGTCCACCGCCGCCATGACCGCCGCCGAAACTGCGTCCACCACCGCTATGTCCGCCACCGAAACTGCCACCTCCACGGCTGCCACCGCCACTGAATCCACCTCCACGGCTGCTGCCACCGAAGGAACGGCCTGCGCTGGAAGGAGCGCTAAAACTGCGCGAGGGAGCACTGCCACGGCTTGAACTGCCGAAACTGCGTGAAGGACTGCTGGAAGATCCGAAACTGCGTGAAGGAGTGCTGCTGGAACCGCCGAAACTGCGTGAGGGACTGCTGGAAGATCCGAAACTGCGTGATGGCCTGCTGCTTTCACGATTGGATCCGAAATCGCGTGAAGGGCTGCTGCTGCCGAAGTTGCGTGAGGGTCTGCTGCCTGAAGATTCGAAGTTGCGGGTTGAGCCATTTGTCGAAGGCCGTGTGATGGAGCGTGAGTCGCTGCCGAAGGAGCGTGAGCCTCTGCCTACGCGGTCACCGCCTATGGTACGCGGGCCGTTGGTGCCCAACTGACGGTCAGACCTGCTTCTGTCGCGGTTGAAAGCGCCGTTGTCGCCACGTCCGCCACGGTTGGCCATTTCAGGGTTGTTTCCGCCACGGTTGTTGCCTCCGCGATTGCCGAAACCTGGGTTGTTGCCGCCACGTCCGCCAGGACCACCATGTCCGCGTCCGTAGTCACCGCGATCGAATCTGTCGCGCATTCCACCATGGCCACCATTGCCGCCACGTCCGAGACGATGGTGTGCGAAGTCACGTCCGTGATACCAACTTCTGCCGCCGTTCATTCTCCAACTGTGACCGCCTCTGTATACGGTATAGAAGTGAGGACGTCCGAAGTAGAAGTAGTCGCGGTAGGGATAGCGGGCGTAGATGCCGAAGTGCCAGTAGCCTCTGTCCCAATAGAGCGGACGGTAGAAATAGGAGGCTGCCAGATAGGCGCTGTATTGCCAGTCGAGCAGGATATAACTCAGGTCGAGGTTGCGCTGTGTCCAGTAGACTCCGTAGAGATCTGCCTGAGTGTTCACGCTCATCAGATAGTCGAGGTTGACCTCGTATGCAGCCTCGTACTGCTCCTCGGTGAGGTTCAGTTCATAGGCCATTTTGTCGGTGAGGAACAAGGCCTGCTGGCGAGCCTGCTCGTAACTCATTGCGTTTGCTGACAACGTGATGGTCAGCAGTGCCGTCATGGCTATCAGAAATCTTTTCATTTTCGTATAATTTTATTTGTTATCAATCGTTTGTCTTATTCTCACGATGCAAAGAAACGAACATTTTTGTACATACTAAAAGGATTTTCCCTACATTGAGAGGGGAAAATCCCTAATAGTTTTTGAGTGTATAAGTTTGTGAAGTGGCTAAGTCACTGTTTTTGGGGAGTCAACGCCCCTTGCCCTCTCTATTTAGACTCCTCTGGCTTTCGGCCACCTTCCCTGCAGGGGAGGAGTGGGGAACTAGTTACTAATGCATATATTAGCCCGTGTAAGAAGGCCTGTAATAGATGGCCAATAATAGAAGGTTTGTAATAGATGGCCAATAATAGAAGGCCTGTGAAATGAGAGTAATCAGCTCCCCCTCTAAGATTAGAGGGGGTAGGGGGCGTTGATTATCAGATAGAGGTAATCAGGGTGTGTTGATTGTCAGATTAAACACCTGACTCCCCAAAAATGGAAAACTTCAGATCCTTAATATATATTTTTTGGGAATTGTCAACGTAAAAAGTTATCTTTGCATCACTATTGCGAAACCGAATCAATCACTAAAACCATACAGTCATGAAAAAGATATTGTTTTCTGCCATGTTGTCGCTCATGGCATTCAGTGCCCAAGCACAGGATTATTTGTTGGGTGACGTGAACAGGGACGGCAAGGTCACCGTCGCCGATGCGATGATGGTAGTGAACATCATCATGAAAGGCTACGCGCCTTTCTCTGTCAGTCCTACCACGGTCACCATGCCAGTTGGTGGCACCGCCATGGTGGAAATCTCTGGCGGCTACAATCAATATGAGGTCACCTCTGCCAACACTGCCGTGGTGGAGGCTTCTTTGGAAGGTACAGCCATTACTCTCACTGCTGTCGCTTCCGGCGAGTCTAAGATTTTCGTCAAGGACATACTGACCATGAGGATTCTGGAGATTCTGGTTATGGTAGAAAACGCTTATCTCGCCTGTCCCGATAATTACCACCCACACCTCATCGACCTCGGCCTGCCCTCTGGCACCAAGTGGGCCTGTTGTAACGTGGGAGCCACCACACCAGAGGACTACGGCGGCTACTATGCCTGGGGTGAGACGGAGGAGAAGACCACATACATCGAAAACACATACCAATACTACCAAGGCGGAAACTTTGAGATTATTGGCAGCGATATCGCCGGCACACAGTACGACGTGGCCCATGTGAAGTGGGGTAGCTCTTGGGTGATGCCATCCTATGACCAGCAGAATGAATTGCTTGAGAACTGCAACTATGAATGGACAGAAGACGTCAACGGCATCAACGGCGGAAAGTTCACCAGCAAAATCAATGGTGCGAGCATCTTTTTGCCCGCTGCGGGTTTCCGTGGCAAGTCTCTTTACCATGCCGGCACACACGGCTACTATTGGTTATCTACGCATTACCTGTCGCGCTCGGACTTCGCCTACGGTTTCCTTTTCGCTTCAGGCTACGCCAATTGGAACTACAACTTCAACCGCGACTGCGGTCAGTCTGTGCGCCCAGTCGTCAGAAATTAATGCATCCTTCCCCCTTGCCCCCTCGCTCTTGCCCAACTCGGCGAATCCAGCTCGGTCTAAATACTTTATGTTGAATTGTTCAAACTCCTAAACTTCTAAATAACAATTATATCACTGGACGGAGTTTTTGATTTGCGAGATTCGTGGTTGAAAGAATCTATTTATTGATGTTCTTGCATTCTGCGCGAAGGCAGAGGGAGAACACCACTTCAACGACAATCATGACGGCAGCCAGTACCCAGGGTGGGAAGAACAGACCGATGATAAGCGCCCCGATGGTGACAGCGATGGAGAAGAAAAGATAACTCTTCGAATCGTAGAGCCAACTGAATGGCATCAGGTGGGCACCGAAAATCATCGTGTAGACCATCAGCATCTTCTTTGGCACCGCAGCGAACACCCACATGGCGATGAGGATGTAGAGCATTTGGTTGACAGAGAACAGGATGCCGGCTTTTGATAGAGGATTGCCCTTGCCCTCAAAGTCGATTTTCAGCCATTTTGATGCCAGCCATGCCGCAGGGAACAGGATGGCGGAGCAGCAGAACGTGAGAATGTTCTTCATCTCGATGTTCAGGTCTGTCAGATGTACGATGGTGATGAGCATCCAGATGAGGATGGAAGCGGTGATGAAGTGCAAGCCTTTTTTCTGCTTGGCGGAACAGTCGTTGATCAGTTGTTGGAGATCCATAATGAATGTTGATAAATGTTGATCAATAGTGATAATCTCTGTGTTTTTGTGTTTTTGTATTGAAGATTACAGTTTCCTGAATCTCAGGGTGAGGCCCTCAGCCGACAGCGTCATCTTGTCGCTGGAAAGATGGTCGATGTGGAGGTGAGGAGCCAGCGACCGGAGGCCATAGCAGGCTATCTGCGTCACATCAGTCACTTCCGGGTCGCCATTGGGACGGTCGTTGACAAATACCTTGTCCATTAGGAGCGAGTCTCCCGACCGCTCAAAATGCATGACGATGGGGAGGTGGCAGTTGTCTGCATCGCTGCACTCCACCACTTTGTTCTGTATCGCCCAGAACAGGCGCTGTCCGTTCAGGTCTGCTGTTCCGCCCGACACGGTGTCCACCGCCTCAAGATGCCAGTAACCATACAGGTCGCCATGAGGAGTGGTCTCCAGGTCACAACCTGTCAGCCATCCCATCAGCAAAATCATGCCCAGAAAGCACCATTTCCTTTTCATACTGCAAATTTAGATAAAATGTATGATTTATCGGTCAGATGGGATAAAGAATTTCATTTCACTCACTTCTGAAGGTGATGGGTAAGGTGTATTTCGCTCTTATTGCTTGACCATTATGTATTACAGGAATCCATTTTGGCATCGCTTTCACCACACGGAGTACCTCTTTGTCAAGTTCGGGGTCAACCTTTTGCACTAACTCTATGTCACTTAATGACCCATCTGGTTCGACGAAGAAAGATACGACCACTCGTCCTTGAATACTTGCGCATCCTGATGTATAATGGATATTCTTTGACAACCAATCAAGCATGGCCCCATTACCACCAGGGAAATGGGGGTTTTCATCCACTACGTCAAAAACCTTGCCGGTGAACTCCCTTTCCGTAATAGAATCTCCTTTGTTCGATGATGGGAGAGGCACCGGCAGACCGTTGTTTTGTGCTGTCTTGCTTGTTTGAGCATTCACACCCATGAAGCAAGTCAGAACAAGAAGCAATATGCCCAGTCGTAATTTCATTTATTTCACGTATTTCCTGCCATTTTGGATATACACCCCTTTGGCTGGTGTCCCATCCAGACGGCGGCCTTGCAGGTCGTATATGGCAGAATTCTCCACGGTCTTTGTATTGCTTTCCACTTGAGGCATGCCCATCGTGATGTCTCCCATATACTGTCCGATGAAAAAGATGATACCCGTACTACGCTCGCTGATGATGTAGAGGAAAGGCCGGTCGGCTATGAACTCTGCATATTGGGAAGGTGCTGCTTTGTCGTACATTCCAATGACTGTGGCAGCGGCAGCCTCCGTGCCTTTCTCATCGAGTTTCAGATGGGCCTTTTGTCTCATCATGCTTATCCAGCACCGGTCAGAGTCATCCTCATTGTCACCAAAGTAACAGAAGTCCAAAAAGCCGTGGCCATTGTATTCCAAGAAAGCATTCGGCATGCCCAGTGAAGCCATGATCTCATTCAGGTCCTGATCTGTGTCAGTCTCTATGCGAGGCATGCTCAACCGCACCATATAGTTCTGGTACTTGGCGGCATTCCAACTCGTACCGTTCATGGCATCCAACAGGTTGTCAAGCGTCTTTCCGTAATTGGGCAGGAAAAGCGTCATCTGGTAGGAGCCATTGCCGTAGGGCAGGACGACAGACTGATAAAGGTCGGTCCTCGCGTAACGGAACTCATTCACCTGACTCATCATCATGGCGGTTCGCCGCATGTTATCGAAATACGCATTCTGAGTTTGCCATTCTTCGAATTGATTGACCCATGCGCCCTTGAAGCAGATGGCGTTCAGCAGGAAACTCACCAAGTTGGGGTCTTGCATGTCCTCCGGTTTCAGCAGGTCACGGATCATGCCGTCGGTATGGTCAGTGGCCCATTGGTTGATGATACCGAGCGTAGCAGGGTCGCTGAAGTTGACTATGGAAGGCGTGGCATCGTAGTAAGTCGCTGCCGCATCCTTAAAAGCAGACTTCAGTGAGACATCCTTTCTGTCGCCATTGAAATAGATGGTATTGGCTATGGCCACACGCGTGTCCTCGTCGAGCAGGGCACTTTCTGTCAGCATCTTCCTACAGAAGGCATTCATCGTGGCCACGTCGGCATAGCCCTCTTGCCGTCCTCCGGACAGCACCTGGCATATCTCCTCACGCGTGATGCCGTCGGCACCATTGTTGAGCATCCCGAGGGCGTAGGTGATGCTCAGTGGTGAGATGACGTGGTTCTCTGTGTCGCGTGTCTTGCGGAACAGGTTGAAGGCGAAGTCGCTGTTCTGTTCCACCAACGTACGCTCTGCATCAGTCAAGGTGATTGTTTTCGGCTCTCCATCACCATCCCATGCCAATGCAGTCGTGACCATCATGATGGAACATGCCAATGTCAGTGAAAACTTTCTCATAACGCTTACCATTTTGTGATTATTCAGCAAATATATAATTCTTTTTCTATAATAGATAGGAAATCTGCAGAAAGACTGCACGGATTGTCATATTTTAACATTTTTTCTACTGTCCTCTTCAAAACGTAACTATTCAACTAATCATCATTTGGAGTGCCCTGACGGGCAGAACCAACGGTCGACCGTTGGTTCTCGCCGTAGGCGATCTCTTTAGATATTCGCTGAATAGTTACGGCTTCCGCAATTTGGATGCTTTCATCTGCCTAAAGCAAAGGTACTACGTCACGGCAAAGAAAAAGAATGGGATTATTTTGCTCTGCTCTCGACTTTCCGTAACTTTAGATAAGTTACTCCGTCTCGGCATAAAAAAAGAACAAGTTCTTTTTGTTCTGCTCTCGACTTTCCGTAACTTTGGATAAGTTACTCCGTCTCGGCATAAAAAAAGAACAAGTTCTTTTTGTTCTGCTCTCGACTTTCCGTAACTTTGCCCCACATTTTCGTTAAGGAAGAGAAAGATCATGGATTATCTGCCCAAAGACCCGGCCATTTTGGTATCAAGCGTCAACATGCTCCTGCGTGATGAGGAGTTCGACACGTTGGAGTCGTTGTGCTATGCGTTCAACAGAGAACCTGGGGAAGTGAGGAACTATCTCCTTACCCATGGTTTCGTGTGGAGTGAGACCCAAAAGCAATTCAGGCCGATAGGCTACGATGGTGTCACGCTCACTGGTAGGCAGGAAAAATCAGCAAAAAGAGAATAATGGTGACGAAAGACAGCATAGAGACCGCCTACAGTTTCCTGCACCAGAAGCGGAACGTGTATGTCCATTCCTCCATGGAATGGCAGCGCGATGACATCGAGTATGCCGTCGCCTCTTTCATTGATGATATGAGTGAAGAACTGATGGAGGTCATCTCTCATGGTAGGACAGATTTTCTGAAAGACCATGAGAAATTTGGTGATGACATCACGCTTGCTGTGCAGCAGTTGGAACGGCTGTTGTGAGTGGAAAGAGAGTACAACCGATTGTAATTTCAGAAAATATGAAGCAGAAGCAATCTTTACAAGTAGGTGATGTGTATGCTCTCCAGGAAAAAGAGACTGGAAAGTGGTTCGCTTTCCAGGTTACACAGATGAACGAGGAGAATGCAGTCTATGTGGATTTGGATTACTGGAGTGAGAAGATGCCGGAAGAAAGTGACATCGACAATATGTCTTATCTTCGGCTGAATCACCATTTCTGGGATAATAAGATCTGTCATTCTTGGGCACCTCTAAAGTTTTTCCCTTCTCATGCAAAACGGATAGGTAACTTGGCCGTAAGACCCATAGAGGAATGCAAAGGCTTTAGCGATTGGCCTAATGGAAACCAACAGAAATGGACAGAAAAATGGAATAAACTGCCCAAAGACCAGATTGAAGCCTTCAAAGCAGTACAGGCAAGAGAAAGATGGCATGAAGAAATCATCGTTGCGGGTAAAGAGGTGAGAAGACACCTTTATGGGCTGTTTGACGATATGCTCAGTGCTGTTCAGGATTTCTCGGAATTCGACAAACTCCCTGGATTAGGAAGAATCTGTACCTCTAAAGATTATCCACAACTGTTACCATTTTTGGAACGCCGATGCCTCATCCGGGAGTTGGTATGGGAAAATTGCCAGCGACGGGAGTTGGACCTTAGCCGTACTCATCTGGAGGAGGTGGAAATCAGTGGCGAAGATGTGGAGACCATTCATCTGCCTTCAAGCATCAGCAACCTCACGCTAAGAGGAAAACTATCGCCCAACCTTCGTATTCATTCCCCCAACGATGGCTATTATATGGTTCTTAGAATAATGATGCAAGATGATTTCCTGCCGGATGTAGGATTAAACAGACTGACCAACTTGCGCCTGACAAATATCCAGGAGTATAGTCTGAAGGACATCCCATCACGATTTCCTGGCCTTATGTGGTTAGGGTTGGCAGGAAAACCAGGCTACATCCGCGACATGGCAGAAATAGTCAAACTGCACGAACTGGAGACACTGACGATGGATGACCTTTTCGGTTTCACTGCCGATGATTTTCCCTGTCCAGAAAGTCTTCCAGAACTGAGAACCCTTTGGCTTGAGAGTATTCCCGCTGACTCAGGAAAGATAATCAGGAAAATGTATAGGGGAAAGGTCCAAGACCTGTCGGTCATAAAACTGCGCTCGGATGAATGGCTTCATGAGAATTTGAATAATCCACTGCGGCATTGGGATGGAAGCGAGTTCGTACCCAAATCAAAATATACCAAGTCTGTGGCATTATGGAAAGAAACCCGTCATCGGATCATGGAGGAAGCGAATAGCGAGGAGATAGACTATTCTTCTATCAAGAACATAGCCATTGACTATATAGAAGGATTCAACAGGCTTGACAAACGGTCTCAGTTTATTGAGACCGAGGAAAGAGAAGACATTATCAATGCTTTCGTGCAAATTCTTGATGAGGCTGGAATCAATGAGAGAAGGGAGGAAATCCTGCAAGTCATGGAGGAAAAGAGAAATTGGTAGAAAAAGAATTTTTCGGACCGGCTGAGTTCTGACCGATTCCTTACCGCCGTTTTCGTTCCTTTTGGCCCTTAGACACACCCATATTTCTATAGGTAGGCGGCATACGGACAGGTTGTGAAAACCTGCAAACACTACTCTCACACTATGTAAAGTACTCCTTTCACCCTTGGCTCTTGCGGATGCAGAGGCTGCCGCCTCTTACCAATTGACTACTCGTTTCGTTTTGGAGCTTTCTTTGCGATACTAACCCCATCCACGTATTGCAGTGGAACAACCGTATTTTCGTACGAGAGTGCACAACACTTTTGCTGATACGAATGAAGAATGGATGTAGAAGGTCCACCTTCCCATGTGTCTCTTTAGGAGATGCGGTTGTGCT